>Ga0256835_1000642_pt1 | contig 24293 bp, 23 predicted proteins | sample PIR30metaG_FD_185972 | JGI IMG/M metagenome (GOLD analysis project Ga0256835, IMG submission 185972) | Hydrothermal vent microbial communities from East Pacific Rise, Pacific Ocean - PIR-30 | ecosystem: Environmental > Aquatic > Marine > Hydrothermal vents | place: Pacific Ocean: East Pacific...
TAACCGGAAGTTGAGACCATCTCCGGAGGGAAGGAGAAAAGGGAGCCGTTTAAGAGCGGGACGAAGTGGGAGAGCTCTCTGGCAAAGATGGGATCCTCAAGATAGCGGGCTGTAGCCCTTTCTCGCACGTAAAGAAAGGCCTCAGAAAGGCTTTTTCCGAAGATGAAAGCTCGCAGCAAAAGGGCGTAGAGCCCGCAAGCCAGGAGCACCCGCGGATGCGCGTGCGTAAGGGACGAGGCCCGGTAGACCTCGGTGAGAAGATACTCTTCAGAGGACCTTGCGTACCACAGGATCACGGGGAGAATTCGCATGAGGCTTCCGTTTCCGCAGTCCCTCTCACCGGCACCTCCCGCCTTCTCCGGCGGGGTTCCACGGGCGAGGCGCTCGAGGGCCTCCTTCGTGGCCCGGCCCACGCCGATGGCCCGCCCGAACGGGGTGAGATAGCCTTCGCGGAGCCATCTGAGGAAGCGTTGGCCCAGGTCCGCGAGATCGAGCCCCTTTCGTTCGACGAGGCTCTCGGCGGTGATGAAGGTGAGGGAGGTATCGTCTGACCAGGTACCGGGCGGAAAATCGCCGCGCTCAAAGTAACAGAGATTGACCCCGGCAAGCTCTTCGCGCCTGGCGCCTTCGAACGGGAAGCCCAGGGCGTCTCCTGCCGCCAAACCGAGGAGGGCTGCGATGTACCTCTCTTTCATCTTGTCACCGGCGGGTTTGCCTACTAGGTTTGCCTCCATGCTACCAGATCTCTCCCAGAAAAAGAGCTACGTCCGCGAAAAGTTCTCCCGGGTAACCAGAAGATACGATCTCGTGAACACTTTGGGAAGTTTCGGCCTCGACCACTGGTGGCGCTATCGCACCGTCCGCAAAATCTCCACCTGCTCCGGCCTGGTGCTCGATCTCTGCGCCGGCACCTTGACCCTGGCAAAAGAAATCGTAAGACAGCGACCCCGCCCGGTGGTGGCTCTCGACATCACCGCGGAGATGCTGGTTTACGGCAAATTTCGGCTGGCCAGGCACCCTGCGAGCCCTTTCATCTTCCCGGTCCAGGGAGACGCCGAAAATCTCCCCCTTCAGGATGGGACCTTTTCCGCCGCCACCGTGGCTTTCGGCATCCGGAACCTCCCTCATCCCGAAAGGTGCTTCGCAGAGGTCTTTCGCGTGCTAAAGCCCCGGGGGAAATTCGTAATACTTGAGTTCTCCCGCCCCAAAGCACCGCTTTTTGCCCCCCTTTACCGGTTTTATCTCTTCCATTTCATGCCGCTTCTGGGAGGAAGCCTCACTGGCGACCGCGAGGCCTACGACTACCTGGCCCGCTCCATAGAGAGCTTTCCAGACCAGGAAGAAATCTGTGCCAAGCTTGAGGCTTCGGGCTTTCGGGAGGTGAACTTCGAAGAGCTCACCCTGGGGGTGGTGACGATCTACCAGGCCTCTAAGCCGTAAGCCCTTTGCGGGCCAAATACCCCTTCATGAACTTCTTGATACGTTCGTAGGCTCGTTCGAGGACGTCTTCCGGAGGCAAAAAGACCACTCTGAAATGCGCCGTGCCCGGCTTCTGACCGAAACCGCTTCCGTGCACCACCACCACACCGGTCTCGGCGATGAGCTCCTTCACGAAATCGCGATCCGAAACTCCGGGGATATCGATGCGCGGGAAGGCGTAAAAGGCCCCCTCGGGCTTCACGCAGGAGATGCCGGGGATGTCGTTCAGCATCTCTACGGTGAGGTCTCGCCGGCGTTCGAGCTTCTCAAGGACCTCCTGGAGGTGATTCTGGTTCCCGTTCAGGGCCACAGGGATGGCGTATTGTTTGGGATGACTCGTGGAGAGCCTGGCACGGGCAAGCTTGTGAATGGCCTCGACGAAATCCTTTACGATCTCCCAGGGGCCGGAGACTATCCCCCAGCCGATACGAAACCCCGGAGCCAGGTAGCACTTGGAAAGGCCGTTGAAGGTGACCATGGGGACTTCGGGGTCAAGGGCCGCGATGGAGATGTGTTTCTTGCCGTCAAAGACCAGCTTGTCGTAGATTTCATCGGAGAGGATGACGAGCCGGTGCTTTTTGGCGATCTCGATGATGCCGCGGAGGGTCTCCTCGGAATAGACGGCTCCCGTGGGATTGTTGGGGTTGATGATCACGATGGCGCGGGTCTTCTCGTTTATCTTGGACTCGATGTCGGCAAGATCTGGCTGCCAGGCGTTTTCTTCGTCGAGATAGTATGGATTCGGCTCCGCACCGAGTTTGGCCAGAATGGCGGTGTAGAGCGGATACCCGGGATAGGGGACGAGGACGTTTTCTCCCTCGTTTACCAGGGCGGTAAGGGTGAAATCTATGGCCTCGCTCGCCCCGGTGGTAACAAAGATGTCCGCCGGTTCGATCCCGCTCTTGCGGGCTTCCTGTCGGATGGCACAGATGGCCTCGTCCACCCCTTCGGAAGCCGAATAGCCGGTAAGGTTTTCACACATGGCCTGGTAGGTGGCCTCCACCAGAGGGGCCGGAGTGCGAAAATCGTACTGGATGGGATCTCCGATATTCAAAAAGAGGAGTTCTTTTCCCTTCTTGCGGGCCTCTTCTGCGACCAAAACGATGTCTCTTACGGCATACTCGATGTTCTCGGTACGTTTGGCTGGCTTGATGGGTTCAAAGCTTCCCTTCATTTCCTCCACTCACCGTCGAAATAAAGTGTCAAACTATGATAATGCCCCCCCTTACGCCTGGTGTCAATGGGGCACGGTAGACCCTTAAAAAGGGAAATTATAACAGATTTTTCAAGATTTTTTGTGAAGCTTTTTGGCAGCGGGGCACTTCCTGGCTCGCCTGCGCAGGCGCAGGTTGAGCATCTCCACCGCCACCGAGAAGGCCATGGCAAAGTAGATGTAACCCTTGGGAACGTGCACTCCCACGCCTTCAAGGATCAGGGTCATCCCAACCATGATCAGAAACGAAAGGGCGAGCATCTTGATGGTGGGGTGGCCTTCGATGAATTTGCTCACAATTTCGGCAAAGAACATCATGATCAGGACGGCCAGCACGATGGCCACCACCATGATGGAAACGTGGTCCACCAGCCCCACCGCGGTGATAACGGAATCCAGGGAAAAGACGATGTCGAGGAGCGCCACCTGAACGAGGACCGACCCCATGGAGACCTTTTCGGGGAGCTTCTTCTCTTCCGGCCCCTCGAGGGTCTTGTGGATCTCTCTCGTGGCCTTGGCCAGAAGAAAGAGCCCACCGCCAATAAGAATGACATCCTTTCCGGTTATCTCGTAACCGAAAACCTCAAGGAGGGGATGGGTAAGGCGCATAACCCAGCTTATAGCCAGCAAAAGGGCGATACGGCTCACCATGGCCAGAGACAACCCCAATCTTCTCGCCAGGGGTCGTCTCCGCGGTGGTAGACGCTCGGTAAGAACGGAGATGAAAATTATGTTGTCTATTCCCAGGACGATTTCGAGCGCTGAAAGGGTGATTAAAGCCGTCCATCCTTCAAGAGAAGTTACCCATTCGAACATCGGTTTCCTCCTTCTGCTCTAACAGGAGCCTGGCAAGCTCCAGATCTTCACGGGTGGTGATCTTGAAGTTCTTGAACTCCGAAGGCACAACGTAGACCGAGACCCCAAAGCCCTCGAGCAAAGAGGCCTCATCGGTAAATTCAAGACCCTTCTTTCGGGCCCAGGAAAAGGCCTCCTGCAAGGTCTTGAAAAGGGCGCCCTGGGGAGTATGGGCCAGGTAAATTCTCTCTCGCGGGAGGGTGCGAAGAACCTTCTCTCCCTCGATCTCCTTCACGGTGTCGCGGGAAGGAAGGGCCGCAAGGGCCGCCCCCTTCTCCTGCACCATCTGAAGGACTTTCCGCACCAGCTCCCGGCTGGCAAAGGGACGGCAGGCATCGTGGACGAGAACGATCTCGGCTTCAGGTGGAACAACTTCAAGCCCCCGGGCCACGGACTCCTGGCGGCTGGCCCCGCCGGTTACAACTCTCAAGTCCTTCCCGTAGTCGCAGAGCACCTCTCGCAGATGCCCTTCCCAGGTTGGCACCACCGGAACGACCACCAGATCTATCTCCGGAAGCCCTTCGAAGATGGCAAGGGTGTGACGAATCAGGGGACGCCCCCCGAGGGAAATAAATTGTTTAGGGATCTGTTCCCCCACCCTTTTCCCCACGCCTCCGGCGGGCACAATCACCACGTTCACGACGAATCCTCTGGCTCAAGAGATGGGCTTGGCGTATCGGTTCCGGCAAACGATAACCGGAAAGACATCTCTTGACTACCTCGAGGGCGGAGGAAAGATCCACCAGATGCCCGGGGGAGACGAAGACCGGCTTCACCCCCTTGCGGGTACGAAGCACCGCTCCTCTGACCTCGCCACCCACGCAAACGGGGGAGAAGGCCCCTGCTTCGTCGGCAGGGAGATCAAACTCCCCCACCAACGGTTTCTTGGCGACCCCGATCGTGGGAAGCCCTATTTCGAGGCCCAGATGGCTTGCAAGCCCGAGCCCGCGCGGATGAAGGACCCCCTGCCCGTCCACCAGAAAGACCTCCGGGAGCCTCTTGAGACGGGAAATCGCCTTCTTGAGGACCGGGACTTCCCGGAAGGAAAGAAAACCCGGAATGTAGGGGAATCTTATCTCTTCCTCTGCGGAAGCCTCTTCCACCACCCGGCCTTTTTCGAGATCGAACACCACCACCGCCCCCAAGGCCAGATGACAGGAGGGGAGATAAGAGACATCCACCCCGCCCACCAGACGCGGAATCCGCGCCAGAGGGGTGAGTCTTATCTTCTGGGCCAGGGTTTTCTGGAGGGCTTTGAGTTCCTCAAGACTTGTCAACTTCCTCTACCAGACGCACCGGAAGATGATCGAATGGCCCGTTAGACATGAAAAGCACGATATCACCCGGAGAGACGATCCTCTTGAGGGTGGCGAGCATCTCTTCTGGCTGTGAAAAGGCCAGGGCCTCAACCCCCCGGCCTCGAAGCTCTTTTGCCACCTGCCCGAGATCTATCCTTTCTTCCGGAGGCACCTTTTCGAGCTGCGGGGGAGTTTTGAGAAGGGCCACATCCGCCAGCGAAAGGGATTCCACGTAGTCTTTTTCGAATATCTTGCGCCGGCTGGTGTTGGTGCGGGGCTCAAAGCAGGCGAGGAGTCTTCTCGCAGGCCATATTTCGCGAAAGGCCTCTATGGTAACCCTGACCGCGGTGGGATGATGGGCAAAGTCATCGACCACCACAAAGGGCTCTTCGAGGAGGATCTCCTGGCGTCTTTTGGTTCCCGGGAAGGTGGCCAGGGCTTTCTTGATGTCCTCGGAGGCCAAGCCGAGCTCCCGCAGAAGGCCAAATACCGCGAGGGCGTTCAGGGCGTTGTGTTCCCCCACCAGGGGCACGAAAAAGCTCCCCTCTTCCCCTCTGAAGAGATAGGTTATCTTCTGCCCCAGGGGGTGAGCCGAGACCTCTCTCCTGAGCAGACGCAAGTCTCCTCGCCTCCCGTAACCGAGCCGTCTGCCAGAAAAGTTTGCTGCCAGAGCCGAAACCTCGGGGTCGTCGGCAAAATAAAGCAAAACACCCTCAGGCGGTATGAGAGACAAAAAGTCTGAAAAGGCTCCTCTCAAGGTGTCGAGATCCGGGTATATGTCGGCGTGATCGAACTCCACGCTGGTCAGGATGGCTCCGTAGGGAGCGTAGTGGACAAATTTGGGCCGCTTGTCGAAAAAGGCCGTATCATATTCGTCGCCTTCGAGGACGATGTATGGCCCCTCACCGTAACGGAAATTGCGCCCCCGGTCCCTCAGGAGACCTCCCACCAGAAAAACAGGGTCTGTTCCAAGACCCTCGAGGGCATAGCCCAGGAGGGCTGAAGTCGTCGTCTTACCATGGGTCCCGGCCACCACGAGGCTCTTACGCCCCCTTATGAAATACCCGTAAAGGGCCTCCGGGAAGGAAAGATAAGGCTTCCTGGCAGACAAAACGTAGAGGATTTCGGGGTTGTCCCGCCGAATAACGTTTCCCACGATGACGAGATCGGGATCTTCCCGGACGATGTTTTGGGGATCGTAACCGATGTAAATCCGGGCGGAGATCTCCTCCAAGAGGTTGCTCATGGGAGGGTAAACCGGCCCGGACTCCGAGCCGGAGACCTCAAGACCCGCTTCCCTGAAAAGACCCGCTAAGGCCCCCATTCCCACGCCACCGATCCCCATGAGATAGACCTTGAAAGGGCTTTGCATTGTCGCTCTCTCGAAGAGATGTTTGTGGAAACAGGATAACACGTAAAAAGAACCAGTAGGAACATCTTTTGAGGATTCAAGAGACTTTCCGGTGAGCGAGGTCAACGGCGTTTTTCTTCGTACCGCTAACGAAATATTTTCCTTCCAGGAATCTGGAATCTTTGCTAAATTGGAAAGAAACTATGCTAGTTGACCATCTTTTCTTGGTAAAGGCCGGAAACTTCACCGAAGCTTGCCAGCGCATCGAGCACTTTCTGGAAAAGTATCAGCTCGTATCCTACGAAAGTGTTTCTTTTGAGGCGCAGGGGCTACAGCCCCACGAAGCCTCCTTCTGGGAGAGATTGGAAGAAGGTCTTTCCAAAAACCGCTCTTTCGTGGTGGAAAACCTGGTTCTTCTACAGGAGGAAGGGTTCGAGGAGGTTCGTGACCTCAAAGATCTTCCGCAAGGGTACCTCTCCAAGCAGCTCCACATCGTGGTCCACTTCTTGGACGGCTTCTTCGGGATCGATTCTCATTTCTATAACCTCGTCGAAGACTCTCACTGGGTAAGCAGAAGTCTCTATCGAAAACTGAAGGATAGCCCCTCTGACTTTTGGCTTGTGAAGACCAGGGCCTCTTCCATCATGGAAGGGCCCCTTTTCGAAAAGATCAAACACCCTGCCTAGTGTCCCTCTTTGTGATACCTTTCGTGGTACTTTTTCATTTCCTCATGGTGACCCTTGATGGTATCCTCCGATTCTCCCTGTTCTTGCATTTTCTCCCGGTGTTCTTGTGTCTCTTCGTAGTGTTTGCGCATCTCTTCGGGCATGGGTATATCTTTGTGCCACTTCTTCCACTCCTCCGGGCTCATCATCATCTGCCCCTTCTTGGGGCAATCAGGGCAAGGGCATGGTTTTTGAGCCTTTTGAGACTCCGCGGCAAGAGAGATTCCGCTCCACAAGATTACAGCCAGCAATGCTCCCCAAAACTTCTTCATCGTCTTACCTCCTTTTTGCAGGATCTTTAGGAACTTAGTTGAATTTAAAGCTTAAGTTATCTCTAAGCTCCTGTCAAAATGGTTCTACAAATTGGTACGTTTTAAGCGCAAGGCGTTGGTTACCACGGAAACGGAGCTCATGGCCATGGCGGCCGCGGCGATAGTTGGGGAAAGTCTCAGACCGTAGAGCGGATAAAGGAGCCCGGCGGCCAGAGGAATGGCCAAAACGTTGTAGGCAAAGGCCCAGAAGAGATTCTGTTTGATGATGCGCAGGGTCTTTCGGGAAAGCCTCAGAGTCTTTGGTACCAGCCGGAGATCCGGGCGGAGGAGGGCCACGTCTGCGGCTTCAAGGGCGATATCGGTGCCGGAAGAAAGGGCTATTCCTAGATCAGCCGCGGCAAGGGCCGGAGCGTCGTTTACCCCGTCCCCCACCATGGCTACCCGGACACCTCTTTGCCTAAGCTCCTCGATCTTTCGGCTCTTTTCTGCCGGGAGGACTTCGGCCCAGAAATCATCAAGGCCAAGCTCTTCAGCCACGGCCCTGGCGGTGGCCTGGTTATCTCCGGTGAGCATGAAAACTCTGAGGCCGAGGCCCTTCAAGATCCTCACGGCCTCTTTTGCCTCCGGCCGCGGAGAGTCGGCCAGAGAAATGAGCCCGAGTGTCTCCTCGCCCCAGAAGACCCACACCACCGTTTGCCCCTTTCTGGCCAAACGCGCGGCGGCCTTGAGGAGCTCTTCCGGCAGCCTTACACCAAACTGCTGGAGAAGCTCCCTCTTCCCCACCCCGGCGGGTCGCCCCTCGACCCGCCCCACAACACCAAACCCCACCTCCGCCCGGACCTCTTCGGCCTCAAAGGGTGAAAAATGTTTGGCCTTGGAGACGATCGCCCTGGAAAGGGGGTGTTCGGAATGTTCTTCCAGGGCCCCGGCCACCTTGAGAACCCTCTCTATCGTCTGGCCGGGAGCAGGGACGATGTCCCGGACTTCCGGTTGCCCCCTGGTGAGGGTACCGGTCTTGTCGAACACACAGATCTCCACCCTGGCCCCCTCCTCCAAGGCCAGGGCATTTTTGACAAGGATTCCCTCCCGGGCCGCCCGCCCCGTAGCCACCATCACGGCTGCCGGAGTGGCAAGGCCCATGGCACACGGGCAGGCAATCACCAGGACGGAGACAAAGGAAAGAAGGGCATTGGTCAGCCTGGGAGCTGGCCCCCAGAGATACCAGGCCAGAAAAGTAACCGTGGCCACCAGGAGAACCAGAGGCACGAAGACACCTGCCACTTTGTCTGCCAGACGCTGGATCCGGGCCTTGGAACCCTGGGCCTCCTCCACCAGGCGGGCAATGGTCGCCAGGACGGTATCCTGGCCCGTCTTCTCCACGCGAATCTTCAGGACACCGCTGGTATTCAGAGTGCCTCCGATGACTCGCTCCCCGGGGCCCTTTTCCACCGGGAGGCTCTCTCCGGTGAGCATGGATTCGTCAAGAGCCGAACGCCCCTCAAGGATGACGCCGTCGGCAGGGAGACGCTCTCCGGGTTTCACTATCACGATGTCTCCCGGTGTCAGAGAGGTGGCAGGCACTTCTTGCTCCTTGCCATCCCTGATGACCCTTGCGACGGGAGGCGCAAGGGAAAGAAGCCTTCGCACCGCCTCCGTAGCCCGCCCCCGGGCCCTGACTTCCAGATACCTGCCCAGCAAAACAAAGGCGATGATCATCACGGCGGAATCGAAATAGACGTGCAAAGGAAGACCGGCCCTCAAGAAGACACCGGGAAAGAAGGTAACCACCGCCGAATAGGAATAAGCGGCAAGAGTCCCCAGGGAGACCAAAGTGTTCATGTCGGCCCGACGATGTTTGAGTGCCGCAAAGGCCCGTCTCAAGAACTCTCCCCCGGCGTAAAACTGGACCGGCGTGCTCAAGGCGAAGAGGAGATAGAACCTCAAGGGTTGAGAAATACCCTTCACCCAGGGGAAAAGCCCGGGCATGGAAAGGACGAAGACCAGAGGGGCAAGGCTCCAGGCCACCAGAAGACGTTTGCGCAGAGAGGAAAGGCGTTTTTCTTCTTCCCCTGGAGGGGTTTCTTCGGCCACAAGACCCAGGAAATGATAGCCTTCCTCTTCGATGATCCTTCGCATGTCGGCCAAACTGAGGAGAGAGGGATCATAGAGCACCCGCCCTTGAGAGGCTGCAAAGCTGACCGTGGCTTCTTTCACCCCCGGGAGCCTGGAAAGGGCCTTTTCGATGCGAGCGGCACAGGCAGCACAGGTCATTCCACCAATGCGGAAGGAAACTTCTTCAAGAGAAGTGGCCAGGGGTTTGAGCTCGTAGCCCTCTTCTTTGACGCGCTCTTCAAAAAGGGAAGGAGAAACCCTCCGGGGATCATAAACGATGCGGGCCGTCTCCGCCGCAAAATTCACCTGGGCCTCCAGCACCCCTGGCAAAGACTGGAGGATCTTCTCGATGCGGGCGGCGCAGGCGGCACAGCCCATCCCTCCCACTCTGTAAAAGATCTCTCTGGCTCCGGGAGGCGAAGATGACACAGAAGCTTGGGGTCGTGGCAAGGAGCAGGAAGGACCGCAAGTCCGCTCTGCCATCAAGTTCTCACCACCCTGTAACCGGCCTCCTCGATGGCTCTCACAATCTCATCAAGGCTCAAACCCTCCGGCTGCTCAAAGGTGGCCTCCCCCTTTTCCAGGGAAACACGCACATTCTTGACCCCCGGAAGGCTTTCAAGAGCCCTGGCAACCCTTTTGACACAGTGTTCACAGCTCATGCCGGAGATCTTGACGGTCGTCACTTCTACCTCCCCTGGCTGAGATACTCGATCAAAAGACGAGTTTCTTCTTCGGTGAGCTCTGTGCCGTAATTTTGCATGCGCCGCAGGGTCTTTTCCCACCATTGAGCATTTTGCTTTTTGTCGTAGATTCTCTTCGTGGTGTGGCATTTGCGGCACTTGCTGTTGATGATGGCGGTGGCCTCTTTTTCAAGAGGGCTCTTGGAACCGCAAGAGAGGAGAAGGAGAGAAAAGACTCCAGCAAAAAAAGCGAGAGGTAGATATTTCATAATCGTTCCAACCCTAAAAGTTTTATTAGTTTGATTTCATGATAGGAAAAAGCGCCAGGGATGTCAATCTCTATTTTTGAGGTAGAAAAACCCCTGCTTTCACTCGCTCCCATGGCCGGGCTCACCCACGCCGCCTTCAGGGAACTGGTGGCCCTTTACGGCGGCTGTAACCTCTACTTTACGGAAATGCTGAACGTGCGTGCGGTGGTCTTTCAAAACCCCCGCAAAGATCCTTATCTCATTTGCGGCGAAAGAGACCATCCTCTCTTTGCCCAGCTGGTGGGGAGAGACCCGGAGCTCTTTGCCAGGGCGGTGAACCGGCTCGAAGGGCTCTTTTCTTTCGAGGGGTACGACCTCAACTTTGGTTGTGCCAGAGGAGCAATCCAGCGTTACGGCTGGGGAGCCGCCCTTCTCGGGGAACCGGAGCTCTGCGTGGAAATCGTCCTGGCGGTGAAGGAAAACACCTCCAGGCCCGTCTCGGTCAAGCTCCGCAGTCCGGACCACCACAGGGAAAATTTGCTCTCTCTTACGGAAAAATTGCTCCAGGCCGGTGTTTCCTTCGTAACCCTGCATCCCAGGGCCCCGAAGGACGGGTTCAAACGCCCGGCACGATGGGAAGAGATCAGGTGGCTCAAGGAGGCGTTTCCCGAGCTTCCTGTAATTGGAAACGGCGACGTCTTTTCTCCGCAGGAGGCCCGAAAACTGCTCTCCGAATGTGGTTGTGAAGGGGTCATGATTGGCCGGGCCGCCCTCTTGCGCCCCTGGATCTTCAGGGATACGGCGCGTTTTCTGGATGAGGGGGTGATCCCCGTCGCACCGCCTCCGGTAGAAGCTCCAGAAAGACTCGCCCGGCTCATCGAGAAATATTTGCCGGAAGAGCTCCGGGAAAAGCGCTTCGAGCTCTGGCTCTTCTGGTATCTTCAAAATTTCCGCTATGGCGTGCATTACTTCGGCCTGATCAAAAAAGAAAAAGGGCTAGCCGCCAAGCTAGCCCTTCTCAAGAAACTTCTAAAGGAGGAAAGGCTCGACCCCTACCCGGCTAGGCCTTATCTCCTCCGCTAGATTCGTCTGATTCGTTCCTGGTTTCTTTGAGCGATTCCGAAAGTGCTGCCTTCCGGGAGAGTTTGATCCGTCCCATCTTGTCGATGTCGATCACCTTGACCAGGACCTCGTCCCCCTCCCGGAGAATATCGGTCACGTTCTTTACACGCCGATTATCGAGTTGAGAGATGTGGATGAGCCCCTCGGTGCCTGGAAAGATCTCCACAAAGGCCCCGAAATCCGCCACCCGGGTGACCCGTCCGAGATAGAGCTTGCCCACCTCGGCCTCCTGGGTCACGTCTTTGACCATCTTGGCCGCTTTGTCGGCCGCCTCCGCAGAGGAGGAGTAGATGCGCACCACACCGGCCTTGTCGTCGATATCGATCTTCACATCCCCGGAGGCCGCTATGATACCCTTGATGGTCTTGCCACCCGGTCCGATGAGATCGCGCACCTTGTCAGGGCTGATCTCGATGGTGAGAACTTTCGGGGCGTAAACCGAAAGCTTCTCTCTGGGTTTGTCCAGCACTTCTCGCATCTTGGCAAGGATCTCAAACCGGGCCTGCCTGGCACGCGAAAGGGCCTCGGCCATGATCTCCCGCGTAATACCGGTGATCTTGATGTCCATCTGGAGGGCGGTAACGCCCTTTTCCGTCCCGGCGACCTTGAAATCCATGTCACCCATGCGATCCTCGTCACCGAGGATATCGGTGAGAATGACCACCTGCTCCCCTTCCTTGACGAGCCCCATGGCAATACCGGCCACCATGTCTTTGATGGGGACCCCGGCATCCATGAGAGAAAGGGTGGCGCCACAAACCGTGGCCATGGAAGAGGAACCATTGGACTCCAGAACGTCTGAAACCACCCGGATGGTGTAAGGGAACTCTTCTTCTGAAGGTACCACCGGGGTGAGAGCGCGCTCCGCTAGCATCCCGTGGCCTATTTCCCGCCTGGAGGGACCTCTCAAAGGTCGCACCTCACCCACACAATAAGGGGGAAAGTTGTAGTGAAGGATGAAGTGCTTGAAGACCTCCTCCCCGGGCATATCGATGCGCTGTTCTTCCTCGGGGCTTCCCAGGGTGGCCACGGTGAGGACCTGGGTCTCCCCCCGCGTAAAGATGGCAGAGCCGTGAGTGCGGGGAAGCACCGAAACCTCGGCCCAGATGGGGCGAATCTCTTCCGGCTTGCGACCATCTATACGGAGCCCCTCCTTCAGGAGCCGCTCCCGCAGGAGTTCCTTTTCGAATTCTTCGAAATACTCCCGCACTTCGCTCTCGCGCCCGGCGACTTCTTCGCCCAGAGCCTCGAGGAGGGCGCGGAAGACCTCTTTGCGCTTTTTGTTCCGCTCCACCTTGGAAGGGGTGGTGATAACCTCTTTGAGACCTTCCAGGGCAAGCTCACGCACCTTGGCCTTGAGAGCCTCGTCTATCTCGGGCTCCTCAAAGGCCATCTTGGGGCGGCCAGCCTTTTCCCGCAACTCTCGCTGAAGAGCAAGAAGGGGTTTCAAATGACCGTGAGCAAAGAAGAGCGCCTCTCTGACCACTTCCTCCGGCACCTCTTTGGCCATCCCTTCCACCATCACGATGGCTTCTTCGTTGCCCACGATGACGAGATTGAGATCGCTTTCCTTCAGCGTGATGGCGGAGGGATTGAGGACAAACTCGCCATTTATGCGGCCCACCCTCACCGCCGCCACCGGCCCGGCAAACGGGATGTGCGAAACTTCAAGCGCCGCGGAAGCCGCGGTAATGGCCACGATATCGGGGTCAACTTCCGGGTCCATGGAAAGCACGGTGGCCATCACCTGGGTTTCATAACGCCACCCCTTTGGGAAAAGGGGCCTGATGGGCCGATCTATGAGACGGGCCGTGATGATCTCCTTTTCGCTCCCCTTGCCTACCTCTCGCCGAAAATAACTCCCAGGAATGCGACCCGCCGCGTAGTACATTTCCTGATATTCCACGCTAAGGGGCAGAAAATCCATCTCCTTGGGCTCGTCCGAGGCCACTACCGTGACAAGGACCACGGTATCCCCGTAAGTGGCCCAAACCGCTCCGTGGGCCTGTCTGGCTACTTTTCCGGTCTCAAGGCTGAATTTTCGACCGGCAATTTCCGTTTCTACACGATACATGTGTTCCACTCTCCTTTCGCAGTTTTTAAAGAAACCCGTAATCTCACAATATTTCAGCGAGAGTTCCTTGGCTTCACAAGCCAACCGTTTATTCTTGCCCCAAATTATTACCAGGGGCCCCTTTCTCGTGTGTAAGAAGTGCTTCCATCGACAGTTCGTAGAGAGATGCTGGTTCTCAAAATGATAAAGGGGTGGTCAATCCCACCCCTTTTCTTTAACCACGCAAACCCAAAGCCTTTACGATGTTTCGGTAGCGATCAAAATCGGTACGTTTGAGGTAGTTGAGGAGCCTTCGACGTTGCCCTACCAGTTTGAGAAGCCCTCGACGGGAGTGATGGTCCTTTTTGTGGGTCTTGAAGTGCTGCTCCAGATGTTTGATCCGGGCCGTGAGAAGGGCGATTTGCACCTCGGGGCTTCCCGTATCGCTGGAATGCCGGGCAAACTTCTCAATGATCTCTCTTTTAACATCCGCATCAAACGCCATTTCCAAAATCCTCCTTGATATGAAATTTAAGCCCAGAGGGGGCCAGGCCACCCTCCGCGCGTAGAACCATTTTCCCTCCAAAAACTTACCCCAAACCCCGTCTTTGCGCCAGGATCAGGCCTCCGGAAAAACTCGTATCATCCTGACGTTGCCAGGAGCGTAAAAGTCCGAAGGATATTCCAGCACCGCCACCAGCCTGCCGTCCGGGGTCACCAATCGCAGCCAGGGAACCCGGGGTTTTTGAGGGACTTTTTGCAACCGGATCATGTTGGCCAGAGAAGAAATCGCAAGGGGCCGGCCATTTCTGATGCGCCAGGCAAGATCTTCCCCTATCGTGAGGGCGGGAATAAACTCCAGGGCCTTGGCCGGCGGAATGATGCGGCGCTCGATTTCGCCCCTTTTGAGGAGTTCCTCAAATTCTTCCAGGGTGAGGGCGTCTTCCAGGGTAAAAGGGCCTTTGCGCAGGCGTCTCAACTCCACCAGAGTGGCTCCGCACCCGAGTCTCTTCCCCACGTCGTGGACCAGGCTGCGCAGATAGGTCCCCTTCCCGCAATAAATGCGAAATTTCACCCGCGGCGGATGGAAATCCAGGGCCTCAAACTCAAGAATTTCCACCTTCTTAGGGGGTTTTTCCACCTTCAGCCCTTCCCGGGCGTATTTGTAGAGAGGACGCCCGTGGAGCTTGGCGGCAGAAAAAGCTGGTGGCGGCTGCTCGATGACCCCCACGAATTCGTCGAATACCCGCTGAATATCTTCCAAAGTGAGCTCCTCTGGCACGGGGTGCCTCGCGACAACCTCTCCCGTAACGTCGTAGGTGTCGGTCTCAAGCCCGAGTTCGAGAACGCCCTCGTATTCTTTGTCTCCCTCCAGGATAAACTGGGCTATCTTCGTCCCACGGCCCAAACAAATCGGGAGAACCCCGGTGGCAAAAGGATCCAGGGTGCCCCCGTGGCCGGCCTTTCTTACCCGGAGCTTCTTCTTGACCTTTTCCACCACCTTGGTAGAGCTCAGACCTGCCGGTTTGTCTATCACGAGAATACCGTCTTTCATGAAGCAAGAGCCTCCAGTTCTTTGAGAAGTGTCTCACGGAGGGCTTTGAGATCCGTCTTCAACTTGAAGCCCGCGGCAAAACGGTGCCCTCCCCCTCCAAAGCGGGCCGCAAAGGTGGCCACGTTTATCTTCCCCCGGCTGCGAAGGCTAACGGAGACTTCCCCGGGGTTGAACTCCTTGAGGAGAATGCTCACCTCTACCCCTTCGATGCTTCGGAACAGGGTGGCAAAGTCGTCGGAATCCGCCTTGGAGGCGTGACAGTTCGAATAATCCTCGTGGGTCAGAAAGGAAGAGGCGATCCTACCGTGGGCAGAGAGCTTGAGACGCAAAAGGGCCTGTTTCAGCAGACAGAAGCGCGAAAAAGGATAATGCTCGGTCAGACGCTCCGCTACCTCGGCCGGGTTCACTCCGGCTTCGATGAGCCTCTGGGCCAGGGCAAAGGTCTCGGCGGTAGTCTGCTGAAACCTGAACCCCCCGGTATCTGAGAAGATGGCCACGTACAGGTTGAGGGCAATTTCGTAGGAGATCGGAGCTCTCATGAGTTCGAGAAGCTTGTAAACCAGGGCCCCCGTGGCGTAGGTGAGCTCCACGTAGCGCCTGGTGCCAAGGGTGCCGCTTACCTCGTGGTGATCAAGCACCAGGACCTCCGGGAGCCTCTCCACAAAGGCCCCTGCTTCCTCCCCCAAACGATGGGCATCTCCACAGTCGAGCACGATGGCCACCCAATCCTCCCCGGGCGGGAGGGAATAACGCAGGAGATCTTTTCCGGGGAGGAATTCGTAGATGGGGGGCAGTTCGTCGGCCAGATAGGGCCAGACGACCTTCCCCTTCTCTTTGAGAGCCAGAGAGAGGGCAAGGAGAGAACCTATGCCGTCGCCGTCGGGGTTAACGTGGGTGGCGAGGAAAAAGCGGGGAGCCCTTTCTATTGCCGGGAGGAAATCTTCAAGACCCATGACGGATGCGCTCGAAAAGGGCTTCAAGCCTCGCTTCCTCTTCGGTCTTTTTGTCCACCTGGAAGGTGAGCTCCGGGACGAACTTGGTGTGGAGTCTCTGGGCCAGCAGATGCCTGATGTATGAAGAGGCGCGCTTGAACCCCCGGCGGGCGGTCTCCTCGGCCTCTTCGCCCCCGTGGACGACATAGAAAACTTTGGCCTGCTTCAGATCCGGGCTCACTTCCACCTTGGAGATGGTTATCAGCCCCTGGAGCTCCGGATCACTGAGCTCTTCTCTCAGAATTTGAGAGACCTCTTCCTGAATGAAGTCAGCCAGACGGCGATCGCGATGCCCTTTCATCGTGGTCCACTTTACATAGAAATGATGTCTATTTCGGCCTGGATGATTTCGAAATCGTCGAATTCTTCCATGTAGTCGAGCACTTTATCGAGGATGCTGTTGATCAAACGCGGATCAGGCCCCACCGCTGAAATCCCTATGACGGCCTTTTGCCAGAGATCCTGATCCGCCACTTCCGAGACGGCCAGATTCTTGAAGCGGCCGTTGACGCGCTGAATCAGCTTCTTTACCACCTGACGCTTCCCTTTGAGGGAGCGCGTCTCGGGAATGTGCAGGGAAACTTTGACCACCCCTACCACCATGATTACTTGAGCTCGCGCTTGATTTCGATAATTTCGAAGGCTTCGATGGTGTCACCGACCTTGATATCGTTGAAGTTTTCGAGCCCCACACCGCATTCGTAACCCGCCACCACCTCTTTCACGTCTTCCTTGAAGCGCTTGAGAGAAGAGATCTTGCCGGTGTAAATGACGACGTTGTCTCGCAGGAGGCGCACGTTGGCCCCGCGCTCAAGCTTCCCTTCCTTGACGTAACAACCTGCCACCACACCCACCTTGGGCACCTTGAAGGTGGCCCGCACTTCAGCCACTCCGATCACCCGTTCCTCGTATTCGGGCTCGAGAAGACCGCTCATGGCAGCCTTCACATCTTCGATGAGCTTGTAAATTACGTCGTAGAACCGGATTTCTACCTTTTCCTGCTCGGCAAGCTCTTTGGCCTTGGGGGTGGGCCGCACGTTGAAACCGATCACGATGGCGTCAGAAGCCGAAGCCAGCATGATGTCGCTTTCCGAGATGGCTCCAATGCCAGACCGGATGATGTTCACCCGCACCTCATCGGTGGAAAGCTTGTTGAGAGAGTCGCGCAGGGCCTCGAGGGTCCCCTGCACGTCGGCCTTGAGAACCACCTTGAGCTCTTTGACTTCACCCTCTTTGAGCTTTTCAAAGAGCTTTTCAAGAGACATCTTGGCCTCGCGGGCCATTTCCGCTTCACGTTGCTTGCGGGCCCGATATTCCGCCACTTTGCGGGCCTTCTGTTCGTCGGGCATGACGATGAAATCGTCTCCGGCCTGGGGGACCTCGTGGAAACCGAGCACTTCAACGGGGGTGGCTGGGCCAGCCTCTTTGACCCTCTTTCCACGCTCATCGAGCATGGCACGCACTCGCCCGTAAGTGGTGCCCGCCACAAAGGGGTCTCCCTCTTTCAGAGTCCCTTCCTGGATGATGACCGTGGCCACCGGCCCCCGTCCCTTGTCCAGGCGGGATTCGATGATACGCCCGCGGGCCGGACGATCCGGAGCCGCCTTGAGCTCGAGCATTTCGGCCTGGAGAAGGACGAGCTCCAGGAGATCTTCGATGCCTACCTTCTTCTTGGCGGAAATTTCAGCATAAAGCGTGTCTCCACCCCAGTCTTCGGGGACCAAGCCAAGCTCTGCCAGCTCGCTCTTCACCCTTTCGGGGTTGGCGTCGGGCTTGTCGATCTTGTTGACCGCCACCACGATGGGAACACCAGCCGCACGAGCGTGATCGATGGCCTCCCGGGTTTGATCCATCACCCCGTCGTCCGCCGCCACCACCAGGATGACGATATCGGTGACCTGGGCACCGCGGGCCCGCATGTGCGTAAAGGCCTCGTGCCCCGGGGTGTCGATGAAGGTGATCTCCTGGCCATCCTTGAGCTTCACCTTGTAGGCACCGATATGCTGCGTGATGCCCCCGGCTTCCTTGGAAGCAACGTCTGTTTCTCGGATGGCATCAAGAAGCGTGGTCTTTCCGTGGTCGACGTGCCCCATCACCGTGACCACCGGGGGGCGAGGTTTGAGCTCTTCGGGAGAAGGTGGCGTGTATTCCAGGAGCTGTTCCTCTTCGATGGCGGCCTGTTCCACTTCATAGCCAAATTCTGCCGCCACAATGGCTGCCGTTTCGGGATCGATGGACTGGTTGATGGTTACCATCGTCCCGAGCTCCATGAACTTGCGAATCACATCGGCGGCCTTGACACCCATTGCTTTGGCCAGCTCTCCCACCTGGATGGACTCGTAGACCTTGATCTTCTTTTCCTTGCGAGGGATGGTGGCGGGGCGCTCGGGTTCTTTCTCTTCGAGGACCTCTGCTTCCACGGGGGCCTTTTCTTGAGGTCCTTCCACCTCTCCGCTCACCGCCTCCACGAGCTCTTCGGTAGGCTTTTCAAGCTCCTCCATCAGCTCGAGTTCTTCCAGAATCTCTGCCCGTTCACTTTTCGGGCGGGCCGCCTTCTTTTTGGCCGTCTTTTTGCGAAACTCGTCAAGCTCGACGACGTGTTTCTTCTTCTTTTTCTTTTTCTTGTCCAGTTCCGGCTTTCTTTCCGGTTCTACGGCACGCGGAGCTTTGACCTCTCGCTTGGGGCGCCTCTCAAATTCGGTAACCACCCGCCGCCCCTTGGAGGGCTTTGCTGGCCGTTCGGCCTTCTTTCTGGTCTCCACCACCTGCTTGGCCACCCCCACGGTGCGGGCCACCACTTTTGGCCCGCGGGGTTTGGCTTCTTCTCTGGGCTGGGTTTCTTCGGCTGATTTCTGCGCTTCTTTTGAAACCTCTGGTTTCTCTTCGGACGGAGCTTCTTTCGCTTCCCCTGCGGGAGGAGTCGCAGAGACTTTTTCCTCCGCTTCCACCGTGGCTTCTTTCTCTTCCGGCGTCTTTTCCGCGGGCTTTGCCACAGGCTTCTTGATGACCAGTTTTATTTTGAGCTTCTTCTCGGGTTTGGCGGCCTTTTCCTGCTCACCGGAGGCTTCTTCTTGAGCCCTGCGCCTTACGATGACCGCTGGCCGCTTGACCGCCGGCTTCTCTTCGGCAGAAGCCTCCTTTTTCGACCAGGTCTTAAGCTCTTGTCTCACACGTTCCGCCTCTTCTTCGCTAAGGGTGCTCGAGTGACTCTTGACGTCGAAGCCCATTTCCTGGATACGCTTGGTGAGTTCTTTGGGAGTAACCCCCATTTCTTTTGCTAAATCGTAAATCCTTACCTTACTCATCTGTCGCGTTGCCCCCTTCGCGCGACTCTATCGTCGCCAAAATTCTATCGATGGTTTTTTGCGGAAGCTCCCGCACCCGGCCCTTGAAGGCCCAGCGCAGCCTCTTGTCTCCGTGCTTGGTGAAGAGCTTGGCCACGCAGGCATGGGCCGGACAAACATAAGCCCCCCGCCCGAGAATTCTCTGCCTTTCGTCAAAAAGTACACGGCCTTTTTCGTCTAACACCAACCGCAAAAGCTGCTGTTTGGGCGCCTTTTTATTACAAATAATACAGGATCTTTGCGGAACATGCCGTTTACGCTTCGGAAACATTCTTTTCTTCTATTTCTTCCTCTTCCAGAGTGTCTTCCGCTTCAACAGCTTCCTCCGAAGTTGCTTCCTCGGCTACGCTTTCTTCGGAGACGTCGGCCTCTTCGCCCTTTTCAGCGAGATACCTCTGAGCAGCCTCTATGAGGGCCTTTGCTTCGGAGTTCTTGATGCGGGCTATATCGGCTACTTGCTCCACATCCGCTTCGGCAAGCTCTTTCACGCTTTTGAGACCCTTGTCGTAGAGCTTGGCCGCTATCTCTTCCGTCATTCCTTCGACGTTCAGTAATTCCTGGAAATTTGGATCCTGACGACGCATGTACTGGGTCTCACTCATGACGTCTATTCGCCAGCCGAGGAGCTTGGAGGCCAGACGCACGTTTTGCCCCTGCTTACCGATGGCCAGCGAGAGCTGATCGTCGGGCACGATGACCTCAAGCGTCTTGTTGTCTTCGTCTACGATCACCCGGGTGCATTCCGCCGGAGCCAGGGCGTTATAGACCAGTTTGGCCGGATCAGGGCTCCAGGGAATGATGTCGATCTTCTCCCCGCGAAGCTCCTGAACCACCGCCTGCACCCTCGACCCCTTGAGACCCACACAGGCTCCCACCGGGTCGACGTCGGGATCAGAGGAAACCACCGCCATCTTGGCCCTGCTTCCCGGCTCACGGGCCACGGCAATAATCTTTACGATCCCCTCCCGGATCTCAGGGACTTCAAGTTCAAAGAGTCTTTTCAGGAAATCCGGGTGCGTGCGGGAAAGGACGATCTGGGGATCTTTTCCGGAACGGTTCACCTCTATGATGAGGGCCCGGATGCGGTCTCCCCGGTGATAGCGCTCGTTGGGAATTTGCTCCGAAGTCGGAAGGATCGCCTCTGCCCTTCCCAGCTGGACGATGATGTTTCCCCGATCAAACCGGTGCACAAAACCGCTTACGATTTGCCCCACGCGATCTTTGAATTCCTGGTAGATGAGTTCTCTTTCCGCTCCCCGCACCTTCTGGGTAAGGATCTGTTTCGCAAGCTGGGCGGCTATCCGGCCCATTTCGCGCACGTCTACCTGGGTGCCGATTTCGTCCCCCACCTGGACGTTGGGGTCATACTGCTTCGCTTCTTCAAGGGAAATCTCGGTTTCGGGGTCTTCCACCTTCTCCACCACCCGACGAAACCGGTAGACTTCTATTTCCCCGGTATCTTCGTTGTACTGGGCGTCAATGATGGCCCGGGAGCCAAATTTCTTGCGGGCCGCAGCTTTCATGCCCTCTACCAGGGCTTCAATGATTACCTCCCGCGGAATACCCTTCTCCTTGCTAAACTGATCTACGAGCTTTTTGATTTCTCCGGCCATTTTTTCTCCCCTCAGACGTCAAACTCAAATTTGATGTGAGCTTTCTTTACTTTCTCTCTGGGCAATCTCCAAACCCTGCCGTCTATTTCTATGATTATCTCTTCGCCTTCGATTCCACGCAGAAGGCCCGTAAAATTACGGCGGCCTTCCAGAGGTTCCTTCAATTGAATCTTTACCTTGTCTCCGGCGAACCTTTCGAAATCTTCCCTTTTGCGTAAGGGACGATCTACCCCGGGAGAAGAAATTTCCAGGTGGTAGGCGTGGTGAATAAAATCCTTCGCATCCAAGAGATCACCCAGCACTTCGCTCACCCGGACACAATCCCCCAGGTTCACCCCGCCGGGCTTGTCGATATATAGACGAAGAACCCAGCCCTGACGCTCACGCTGGAACTCTACGTCCACCAGCTCAAACCCGAGACTCATAACAACGGGTTCTGCGAGCTCCCAAACTTTTTTGATGATTTCTTCCCTGCCATTCATCGCGTGTTCATAACAAAAAAGTGGGCACTTAGGGCCCACTTTTTAAGAAACCCTGTATTTTAAGCCTTGCGGCTTAATTTCTGGAGCGGGCAACGGGACTCGAACCCGCGACCCTCAGCTTGGGAAGCTGATGCTCTACCAACTGAGCTATACCCGCTCCGCGCGACTTATATCATAGGAGGAAGATGGAAGGGTGTCAAGACTTAGAAAAATCATCTTTAGCTTCGACAAGGTTAAACTTTCATAAATCTTTTCCGACAGCAGGAATGACTATGACTTCTTTAACTTTGGAATCAGACTTAACTATTTGCACTCTCATTCCTTCAACCAGATCGTTACAGGAAAACTTTTTCTTTTCCGCGAGATCTCCCCGGAAACGATAAGTGTATAGTTTGACCTCCCGACAAGAAAACGATTTCGTATCACGATTCATGGTGTTCAACCTGACTGTAAAAGCAGATACGTGCTTTCCATGCCTTTCCAGAGCAACAATATAGCCGGAAATCTTCTCTTTTTTGGCTGCATACCTTCCAGGGAACAACAACCGGTCAACATTCTTCTGAGCAAACCCTGCTGCCGGCAGGAAAACGAGAAGGAGCAATGGTAACAGGATCTTAAACTTCATAAAATGAACCTCCTTTTTTATTGAAACTGAAGCACATCATCGCCCACGTCTGTCCAACTCCCCTTCTTAATCCAGACATTTTTGGTCTTAATGAGGATGTTTTTGATGGTGTTGGTGGTGGTAACCCGGAGAAGATTTGGACCCACCACCGCAGGAGCAGAATTGGGAACACCTGCTCCGATCTTTATCGCTACGGGAACCTTGTTGTCTATCATGTCGTTTTCATCCACGCGGGCATCATCGTTGATGTCCACCCTGGGCTTTTCGGCACAACCCTTGTCGTAGTCGAGAGCGTAGAGCCAGGTGTCTCCCCCTCCGGAACACTCGTCCCCGGAAGGAACAAAAGTCTCAAAGAAGACCACGCCTCCTATGACGATGGGCGGGGTGATCACCCGTTCTCCGGCGCGGAGTCTGATCTTCCAGCCCGTGCGTGAAACATCACAATTGCCTTGCGGAAGCAAGAAATCCCCGGCCAGTTCCGTTTCGATCTCATCGAGGGAAGGGGCCGTACAGCTCGTGAGGTCATCCAGAAATCCCATGATGTAATGGGAGGTGGTGTCGGAAAGATCGTCTATGTCCCAGTATTTGCCTGTACCCAGAAAGACCCAGGCTTTACCACCCGAAACGGTGATAACCGGGGAGGCGGTGATGGGATAATCAGACCCCAAATCCAGAAGCCTGCAACTGGAAGAGAAGTTGCAGCCCTTGAGGCGCCAGAAACGCCCGAGGAGATCACCGACGTAAAAGTAATCTAGAACATGGTCTCCATTCAGATCCACCGCTCCCGGAACAGACGGCGTATTGTTTCCATCGTTTCCCAGAGTGGTACTGCTTCTGAGAGAGCCGTTCGCCAGATCAACCACGAAAAGATGGGCCTTCTGGTCCGACCAGTTGCCGTCTTCCGGAGGCCCGGAGCCTATCACTGCGGCCCAGTATCCTCCACAATTCACCAGTTTGGCAGGATTTATGGCCAAGCCAAGATTTTCGTGCGTAAAGGTCCACTTGAAATCGACATCCGTCGGGGCATCAGAAATATCCAGGGCCAGGTATTCATTGCCGCCCTTACCAAAGCCTACCACCAGCACCGTGGCATCGTTTACCTCCTGGATCACAGGGGTGCCGTCGAACAGGAAGGCATGACAGTACCCTATATCCCAGTAGCCAACGTCATCGTATCGGTCCAGAATGCTCTGGGGAATATAGGCAAACTCCTCTTCGCCCGTATTCACGTCGAAAGCGTGGAGCATACCATCGTTAGCAGCTACCCAGACCAATCCGTTCCAAACTCGCGGCTGGCTAAAGATGATATCACCCAGGGGTTTGCTCCTGGTGCGGAAATCGCTATCCGGAGCTCCGCAACCTCTTTCACCCCTGATAAAGGCCACCTGATCAGCCGTTAAGGGCCCGACCGCGTTGCGAAAATCCTCCATAGAAGCGCCGTATTTTATGTTACGGGAAGAAGCGTTTTCACAGGTGAGGGTATTGGTGGTGGACCATCCTCCTTCTATGGACCACCAATCGCTGTCTCGGGAAGGATCCTGAAGGATTGCGATGATTTCGTCTACCCTGGAAGGATTGTAGCCCTTGATGGCGTCTTCGCCCATCACCTGAGATATTTGTGTGCTATCCGAGAGGAAGGCCCGAAGCCTTTCCCAATCGGTTTCTTCCGGAGTGTCCAACCGTCCGTCCCCGTCGACGTCTTCAGGAACGTCCAGGTGACCATCTCCGTCCACATCTTCGGCAACGTCCAGATGGCCGTCTCCGTCCACGTCCTCACCTTCGTCAAGTACCCCGTTGCCGTTTTGATCTTCATCTACATCCAGATGACCGTCTCCATCTTTGTCTTCGAAAACGGTATCCAGTTTGCCGTCTCCATCTATGTCTTCGTTGGTAATATCTAAATGACCGTCGCCATCCTCGTCTCTATAGAAGTTCCAGCGGGCAAGACTCCTGGCATCGTTGGGAGTATGACAATTGGCACAGTTGTAAGTGAAGTGCCCGGAACGGACCTCGCCCGTCCAATCTCTCACGTCAAAAGTGGTCCAGATGACCTTGTCTCCGGTTTCTGTTTTGCGGGCCGTACCCGCCCCGGCCTTGAACACGGTTTCTTTGATTTCGTAAATGATGGATCTCAGGGTTTCAGCCAGTTCCTGGGGATTGCGCGCGATGAAGGGGTCCGGATTGCCGTCACCATCGTTGTCTCTGTGCAAGGCAAACGTATTCAACCCGTCGGCGAATCTGTTGGCCACTTCCGCCATGGCTCGAAGTTGA
>Ga0256835_1000643_pt1 | contig 24287 bp, 17 predicted proteins | sample PIR30metaG_FD_185972 | JGI IMG/M metagenome (GOLD analysis project Ga0256835, IMG submission 185972) | Hydrothermal vent microbial communities from East Pacific Rise, Pacific Ocean - PIR-30 | ecosystem: Environmental > Aquatic > Marine > Hydrothermal vents | place: Pacific Ocean: East Pacific...
GCCGGCGATTTTGTTTTTATCCATGCCAAAGTCGTGGCAGCGGTGGACCACGAAGCGGTCGAACTCCTCGAAACTGCCCTCGTCGAGCAGCTCGTCGATACGCTCGCGGGCGGTCATCTTGCCCTTGGCGTGCTGGGCGTCGATGCGCTTCTGTCCCCCACCGAGACGGGCCTCGGCGTTGCGGCGTTCTAGTTCTTCAATTTTGGCGCGGTTGGCGGATTTTGCGGGACTCGCGGTTTTGTCAGAACTCATGGGGCCTCCTCGGCTGTGGCTGGCCGGCGAGGCGGCGGCCGGTGGGAGGGTTCATGAAAAAGGCCGCAGGCCCGGAAGGCGGAGCCAACCCCGCCTCCATTCGCCCGCGGCCGTTCGAGTCGAATTATACACTCTACGGCTAGTTGAGTACCACCAAAACCTGCTCGGCCTCCACCGTCTGTCCGGCCTCGACCTTGATCTCGGCCACGGTGCCGTCTTCTTCCGAAACGATGGGCATTTCCATCTTCATCGCCTCCAGCACGCATACCTCGTCGTCTTCGGCGATGCTGTCTCCCACGTTGACCGAAACCTTGATAACCTTACCGCCCATGGGCGCTTTAATCTCTGCCAAAGTAATCCTCCTGACTATGCGGTTTTGATCCGCTTTTTCCACTCCTAGTCTATTTTAGTTAAAGCCACGGCAGCATAAATCGGGACAAAAACCTTTGTCAAGGCTTAAAGGCCCGCCGCCGGGCCGGGTTCACTCGTCCCGGCTGTCCTGTTCGTCGATGCGGGCTAAGTCCTCGAAGCGGAAGTCGGCTCCCAGGATACCCACTATCTGGTCGTCCTCGTTGTGGATCGGGCCGCTGACCGTTATGCACAAGGCCCCGGTTATGCGCGAGGAATAGAAGTCGCTGACGAACAACTGGCCGTCCTTCATGGGGTTGATGAACCAATCGCGGTCGCTGAAGTCCACCTCCAGGCTGGCCTTGCCATACTTGGCCCGGTCGGTGATGTGGGTGATGTTGCGGGTGATCTTGTACCCCTGGGTATTGACCACGTAGAGGAACTGGATGAAGGGGTGCTCGTCCAGGAATCCTTGCAGGGCCGGCTCGATGACCCGGGGGGCCATGGTCTTGAGCTCTGGGCTGTCGATGAACTCGGCGCCGATCTTCAGGGCCAGCTTGCGGGCCCGCTTCTTGAGGCGGTCGAACTCGCTGATGAACAACTGGGGCAGGTGCTTGCGGGCTACCTGCTCCATCTCGCGGTTGCCCACCGAGGTGAGGCGTCCGTCTTCGTATTGCGACTTGATCCACTCGGTTATCTTCACGATGCCCGGATGGCGCTTGTCCACCTTGCGGTCACCCTCAAGACCCAGGCGCTGGTTGACCCAGTGGGCCACCCCGGCCGCTCCGCTCTTGTCGGTAATGGCGATGGTGTAGGGCCGGCCCAGGATCTTTTCGGTGTCGAAGATGTTGTAGATTTCCGGGTTTTTGATGAGCCCGTCGGCGTGGATGCCGGCCTTGGTGGAGTTGAAGTCCATGCCCACGAAGGGGGTCATGGGCGGGATGTGGTGGCCGATCTCTTTTTCGAAGTACTCGGCGATCTCGGTGATCACCGTGGGGTCCATGCCGCTGTCGTCGCCGCGCAGGGAGATGTACTCGATGACCAGGGCCTCCACCGGGGTGTTGCCGGTGCGCTCGCCAAAGCCCAGCAGGGCGCCGTTGGCCGCGGCGCAGCCGTAGAGCCAGGCGGTGCTGGCGTTGATGAGCACCTTGTAGAAATCGTTGTGGCCGTGCCACTCCAGGAGCCGGCCGGGGCAGTGGCCGTCGTCGATCATGGCCCGCACCAGCTTGGCCACGCTGCGCGGCAGGGCCGAGCCGGGGTAGGTGACCCCGTAGCCCAGGGTGTCGCAGAGGCGGATTTTGATGGATATGCCGCTTTCCTGGCGCAGCTTGTCCAGCTCCAGGGCGAAGGGGATGACAAAGCCGTAGATGTCGGCCCGGGTGACGTCCTCGAAGTGGCAGCGGGGGATGATGCCCAAATCCAGGGCGTCCTTGACCACCCCCAGGTAGCGGTCCAGGCATTTTTGACGGTCCAGGCCCAGCTTGTGGAAGATGTGGTAATCGCTCACCGAGGTGAGGATGCCGGTCTCCTTGAGCCCCATCTCCTTGACCGCCTTGAGCTCCTCCTTCTTGGCCCGCACCCAGCCGGTCACTTCGGGGAAGCGGTGGCCCAGGGCCAGGCATCCCTCCACCGCCTGGCGGTCGCGCTGGCTGTAGAGGAAGAACTCGCACTGGCGGATGATGCCCTTGGGGCCGGACAGGCGCGAGAGCATGTCATATATCTTCACGATCTGCTCGGGGGTGTAGGGCGGGCGCGCCTGCTGGCCGTCGCGGAAGGTGGTGTCGGTGATGAGCATCTGCTCCGGCGGGTCCAGGGGCTCGAGCTTGTGGTCGAAATCGATGCGGCATACCTGGTCGTAGGGAAAGATTTTCCGGAAAAGCTCGGGTTCCGGGGGATTGCTCAACGCGGTGAACTGGGCGGTATGGCTGTGGTCCAAAACTCTTCTGCGTGGATTCCAGGTGGCCATGATTCGTCTCTCGGGGGCCTGGGGCCCGGTTGAAATTGGCGATAGCATCCCGTGGCGGGTTGGAGCGCCAGGGGACGAGGCGGGGTGTTCCCGCTAAGTTAGGTTGTGAACAAAAAAGAAATATAACCGCCGGCGCACTTTACGGCAACCATTACCAACTCGTGTCAAAAGGTGGGGCAGGGCCTCAAAGGTTCCCCGCCAAGCCGGCGACCGCGGCGGCCTGGGCCCGCCCGCTTAAACCAAAAAGGGGAGGGAACGCCCCAAGGGCGCCCCTCCCCGGATCGTTTGTTTTTTCCGGCGGCGCCTCTCCCGGGGAGGGCGTCTCCGGGATCAGGCCGCTACTTAGGCGGGCAGTACCGCTTGGCGCCGGCCGGCGGCACGTACTTGGGGAACTTCTTGGCCTTGGCGCGGGCGGCGGCCTTGTCGGCGTCGCTTACCCCGCGCGGGATGGTCAGGACGGTGCCTTCCCATATTTTGTTGGGGTTCTTGATCTTGTCGCCGTTGGCGCCGTAGATGAGGGGCCACAGCCAGGGATCGTTGTAGATTTGCGGCTTGGCGGCGATGCTCCAGAGGTCGTCACACTTTTCCACCGTGTAGGTGGTGGGCAGGGTGGGCGTGGGGGTGACGGGCTTTACCCACTTTTTCGGTGGCGGAGGAGTGGTGGCGGGTTTATCGACACCGCACACGGCCGCGCAGCCGCCGAGGAAAGCCAGCGCGATAATGGCCGCGACCAAGGGGAGTATCTTAGTAAATTTCTTCATGGCCGATCTCTCCTTCCCGTCTCAGGGCAGTGCCCACTCACCGCCGTGACACGGTATTACTAACTGCTACCAAGCGAAAAGATGAAAACAAATTCAGTTCCCAGGACAGGGAAATCACCAAAACCCCATATCCCCACCCTAGAAGCCATATTAGGCAGTCCCAGCAATGATGTCAACCCATTAAGCGCGCCGAAAGTGGGATTCTTTCGGCCTTGGGCCGCCGGTGGCGCCGGCTTCAGGCGTCCAGGCGCAGTCCCAGCTCCAGCAGTTGGGCGGGGTCCACCCGGCCCGGTGCGTCGGTGAGCGGACAGGTGGCCTTTTGGGTCTTGGGAAAGGCGATCACCTCGCGGATGGAGGGTTGCCCGGCCAGTATGGCCACCAGGCGGTCGAAGCCCAGGGCCAGACCGCCGTGGGGCGGCGCGCCGTAGGTGAGGGCCTCCAGCAGGAAGCCGAACTTCTCGGCCGCCTCCTGGTCGCTGATGGACAGGGCCTTAAATACCCGGGCCTGCAGCTCGGGCTGGTGGATACGGATGGAGCCGCCGCCGATCTCGCTACCGTTTAACACCAGGTCGTAGGCCCGGGCGCGCACCTTGAGCGGGTCGCTCTCCAGGAACTGTAGGTCCTCGGGCTTGGGCGAGGTGAAGGGGTGGTGCATGGCCGCCATGCGCTTGGCCTGGGGGTCGTACTCCAGCATGGGGAAGTCGGTGACCCACACCAGGCGCAGTTGGTCGCCATCGGCCAACTCAAAGCGCCGGGCCAGCTCCAGGCGCAGCCGGCCCAGGGACTCGGCCACCACCTCGGGGGTGTCGGCCCCGAAGAAGATGACGTCGCCTTCTGCGGCCTCCAGGCGGTCGTTGATGCGCTCCTGGTGGCCGTCGCTGAAGAACTTGGCGATGGGCGACTGCCAGGCCCGGCCCTCCTTGATCTTGATCCAGGCCAGTCCCTTGGCCCCGTAGTTGCCCACGAAGCTGGTGAGGTCGTCGAGGTCCTTGCGGCTCAAGGAGGCCATCTGCCGGCCACAGATGGCCTTGACCGTTTTGCCGCCGGCCACGGCGGATTTAAACAGCTTGAACTCGGCGTCGGCCACCAGGTCGCCGACGTCCACCAGCTCCAGGCCGAAGCGCATGTCCGGGGCGTCCAGGCCGAAGCGGTCGATGGCCTGGCGGTAGGTGATGCGCTCAAAGGGCGGCTGGACCTGGCGTCCGGTGGCGGCGACGATGGCGCTGACCAATCCCTCGGTGAGCTCCATCACGTCGTTTTCGTCCACGAAGCTCATCTCCAGGTCCACCTGGGTGAACTCCGGCTGGCGGTCGGCCCGCAGGTCTTCGTCGCGGAAGCAGCGCACGATCTGGTAGTAGCGTTCCAGGCCGGCGACCATCAGGAGCTGCTTGAAGAGCTGGGGTGACTGGGGCAGGGCGTAGAAGCGGCCCTGGTTGACCCGGCTGGGCACCAGGTAGTCGCGGGCGCCCTCGGGGGTGGAGCGGGTGAGGAAGGGGGTCTCCACCTCGTAGAAGCCCTGGCGGTTGAGATACTCGCGGGCCGCGGCCGCCGCCCGGTGGCGCAGGCGCAGGTTGGCGGCCATCTCCGGCCGCCGCAGGTCCAGGTAGCGGTAGCGCAGGCGCACCGTTTCGCCCACGTCGATCCAGTCTTCCAGCAAAAAGGGCGGGGTGGCCGAGGGGTTGAGTATCTCGAACTGCTCCACCATCACCTCGATCTGGCCGGTGGCCAGCTTGGGGTTGTCCTGGCCCTCGGGGCGGCGGCGCACCCGGCCGCGCACCGCCAGGCAGAACTCGCTACGGATGGTGTGGGCCGCGCTGTGGACCCCCTGGTCGGTCTCCGGGTTGAAGACCACCTGGGTGATGCCTTCGCGGTCGCGCAGGTCCACGAAGATGAGTCCGCCGTGGTCGCGGCGGCGCTGGGCCCATCCCATGAGCACCACCTCGGCCTCGACGTCGTCGATGGTGAGCTGGTTGCAGTGATGGGTACGCTTCAGTTGGCTGATAAATTCCTTGGCCACAACCCTAATCCCGTTTAAGGAGGCGCACGGCCCGCCCCAGTTGCGATAGTTCGATCTCTTGTTGGCTGCCGTCGGCCATCTGCTTGATAATCGCCCGGCCGGCGTCCAGTTCGGACCGGCCCAGGATGAGCACCGCGTCGGCGGCCAGCTTGTTGGCCCGGCGCATCTGGGCCTTGAGGCTCTTGTCCTGGGAGGTCATCTCCACCCAGAGCCCGGCGGACCGCAGCTCGGCCACCAGGGGAAAGACCCAGTCGCGGGCCTGGTCTCCCAGGGCGGCCACGAAGAGCTCGGGGCGGTCGGTGGGGGGCTCGGCGCCCATCACCAGCGACAGGCGTTCGATACCGGCGGCGAAGCCGATGGCCCCGTTGGCTTCGCCGCCCAGCTCGGCCACCAGCGGGTCGTAGCGCCCGCCGCCGGCCACCGCGTTCTGGGCCCCCAGGTCGCCGGCGATGGCCTCGAAGGTGGTGCGCACGTAGTAGTCCAGGCCGCGCACCAGGCGCGGGTCCTCGCGAAAGGCCACCGAGCTCAGCTCCAGCAGGCGCTTCACCTCCTGGTAGTGGTCGGCGCAGTCTGCGCACAGGTAGTCGATGGTGGCCGGGGCGTCGGCCGCCGCGGCCCGGCAGCCCTCGCTTTTGCAGTCCAGCACCCGCAAGGGGTTGACCTCCAGCCGGCGGCGGCAGTCGTCGCAAAGCTGGTCGGTGCGGTCCTGGAAGAAGCCCACCAGGGCCCGGCGGTAATCCGGCCGGCACACCGGGCAGCCCAGGGAGTTGATCACCAACTCCACGTTGTCCAGCTCCAGGGCCTGCAATAGCTGGGTGAGCATTACCATCAGCTCGGCGTCCACCTGGGGCCCGGGATCGCCCAGGACCTCGGCGTCGAGCTGGTGGAACTGGCGCAGGCGTCCCTTTTGGGGCCGCTCGTGGCGAAACATGGGGCCGATGGTGAAAAACTTGTGGGGCCCGGGGCGTCTGTGAATCTTGTGCTCCAGGTAGGAGCGCACCACCGAGGCGGTGGCCTCGGGGCGCAGGGTCAGCGAGTCACCGGAGCGGTCGCGGAAGGTATACATTTCCTTTTCCACGATGTCGGTGGCCTGGCCGATGGAGCGGGCGAAGAGCTCGGTCTTTTCCAGGATGGGGGTACGCAACTCGCTGAAACCAAAGGCCCGAAAGACCTTGCGGGCCACGGCTTCGATGAGCCGCCAGCGCGCCACCTCCGTCCCCATGACGTCTTTCATGCCCCGGATGGCTTTTATGCTCACGTGTCCCTCACTCTCCGCCGGCGCCGGCGTTGGGGCCCGCCTGAGGGCCATCGTCCCCGCCGGTGGGCGGCGCAGACGCTCCCCGCTCCCGCCGCGGCGCGGGAGGCAAGCTTCAACCCCGTGGAAACTTTGTTTTTATACTGGGCCTGCCGGTTAACGTCAAGCAGGGCAAAGGTAATATTGACCCCGATAGCCCCGTCACCTTAGACTAGAGTATTCTCAGCCTAAACATTACATAATGGAGTGGTCGGCCATGAAGGCATCGCCAGCGATACCCCGTAAACTTTCGCACATTTTAATAGGCCTGTGCTGCTGGGCCCTGTTGGGCCTGGCCTGGGCGCCGGTCGCCCCGGCCATGGACCAGCAGGGGGGAGCTTCCCCGGACGGTCTGAAAGTGGTGAGCATCATGCCCAAGGGCGAGGTGCCCCGTCTCACCCAGGTCACGGTGCGCTTTTCCAAGCCCATGCGGGCGTTGGGGAACATGAGCCAGGCGGCGGCCGACGCCCCGCTGAGGCTCTATCCCCGTCCGCCGGGCCAATATCGCTGGCTCGACCCCCACACCCTGGCCTACATCTTGAAAAAACCGGTGATCGGGGCCACCCGCTTCACGGCCACCGTGCCCGCCGGCGTTCGCAGCCTCGACGGCTCCCGGCTGGCCCAGACGGTGCGTGTCCAGTTCAGGACCCCGCCGGTGCGCTGGTTGCGGGTAAGCCCGGGCAAAAAGACCCGGCTTTCGCCCACTCCCCAGTTCCGTCTTACTTTTAACCAACCGGTGCAGATCAAATCCCTGCGTCGGCACCTGAGCCTAACCATGGAGGGCCGTCCGCTCCGGGTGAACCTGCGCCGCCTGTACGAACGCCGGGGTGTCGGCCGCGCTTACCTGGCCGAGGTCTACGAACTGGTGTGCCTCACCCGGCTGCCGCCGAATGTCAAGGTGACCCTGCGGGTGCGCCCCGGGGTGCGCCCGGCCATGGGCAGCGAGCCCTCCACCATCAACTACGCCATAAGCTACCGCACCTACGGCCCCCTGACCCTGAAAAACTGGCGCATGGAGCGCACGCCCGACGGCCGCCTGGACCCCGAGGCCAGCCTCACTCTGCACTTTAACAACCCGGTGAGCCCGGCCGAGGTGTGGAAGCGCCTCCGCTTCGACCCCCCGCTCAAGCCCACCTCCAAGCCGGATAAAACGCCCTCCCGCTGGGTGAGCCTGGATGTGAAGTTCCAGCCGCGCACCCTCTATCGCATGAGCCTGCGTCCCGGGCTCAAGGATGCCTACGGCACCACCCTGGGCCAGGGGATCATCCTGGACCTGCCGGTGGGCGATCTCACCCCGATCTTTTCCCTGGCCGCTGACAAGGGGGTGCTGGAGTCCGGTCTCAAGGCGGTCTACCCCCTGGTCCTGCGCAACGTCAAGGACGTGCGCGCCGCCCTGACCTTCCTGGACGCCGAGGCCATCGTCCCGGCCCTGGTGGCCGAAGACAACCGCCCCTGGAACAAGCCGCCGCCCTGGCCGGACCAGGGTGATCCCGGGGTGAGCCTGCACCGGCTCACCTTTGACGACCCGCCCAACCAGCGCCGGGTGCACCTGTTGGACCTGCCCGGGCTGTTGGGGCGTTCGCCGCGCGGCGGGCTGATCCTCATGGACCTGCGCGCCATGCTGCCCGACAGCAAGGGCCGCCCCAAGGAGCGCAGCCGCCACGTCTTTTTGCAGGTGACCGACTTGGCCCTTAGCCTCAAGTTCGGTGAGGCGTCCTCCCTGGCCTGGGTAACCAGCCTGGGCAGCGGCCAGCCGCTGGCCGGGGTTAAGCTGCAACTGCGCGACCGCGCCAACCGGGTGCTCTGGAGCGGGGTCAGCGGCGATGACGGCACCGCGGTGCTGCCCTCCCTGGCCGAGCTCAAGCCGGCGCCGGACCCCAAGCATGCCTGGCGTGGCCCCGCGGTGTTTTTGATCGCCACCCACGGCGACAACCTGTCCGTGCTGCCCAGCACCTGGGGCGAGGACCTGATCTACTCCCTGCCCCGCGGGATTTCAGCCATCAACCCGGGCACCGGGCGCAACCTGATGGCCCACGCCATAACCCAACTGCCCCTGTACCAGCCGGGCCAGACGGTGCGCCTGGTGGTCTACCTGCGCCGGGACAGCAAAACCGGCCTGCGGGCACCGGCCGGCCAAAAGGTCAAGCTGCTGGTGCTGGACCCCGCCGGCCGCGAGATGCGCACCATGGACGGCACCACCGACGCCTACGGCGCCCTGGGCGGCCAGGTGAAGCTGGGCCGCTCGGCCCGCCTGGGCACCTACCGCATCAAGGTGATGGTGGACAAGAAAGAACTCTACGCCGGGTCCTTCCGGGTGGCCTCTTTCCGAGCGCCGGACTTCAAGCTGCGGATGCAGATTCCCTCCCGCCAGGTGGGGACCAAGACCCGGCTGCAGGCCAAGGTGGAGGCCTTCTATCACTTCGGCACCCCCCTGGCCGGGATGACGGCCATTTTGCGGGCCAGCCAAAAGCCGATTGACTTCTCCCCCAAGCGGCTGGAGGACTACGCGGTGGGCTTTGAGCCCCTGCCGGGCCGTGAGCCCAAGCTGGAACGCGATCTGGGCACTATCCGCGCCAAGCTCAACAGCGCCGGCCGGGCCACCCTGGCCGTGCCCCGGCCCCAGACCCTGCCGGGCCGGCCGGTGCGCCTACTGGTGGAGACCGAGGTCAGCGACGCCTCCCATCGCCAGGTGACCAGCCGCCGCAGTATACTGATCCATCCCGCCGCGGTCTACCTGGGGCTCAAAAGCTCCTACCTGGCCACGGTGGGTAAGGCGACCCAGCTCGAGCTGGCCGCCGCCACCTATGACAACCGTCCGGTGTCCCGGCTGCCGGTGAAGATAACCGTCTACCGCCAGGTGTGGGAGACGGTGCGCGAAAAGGGCCCCGGCGGCTTTTATCGCAATGTGACCCGGGCCCGCCGGATCAAGATATGGTCTGGTACGGCCACTGCCGGTCCCCATCCGGTGAAGGTGAACTTCACCCCCACCGAGGTCGGCACCCTGGTGGCCGTGGCCGAGGCCTCCGACGCCGCCGGCCGCAAGACCCGCACCAGCATGTACTTCTACGCCGCCGGCCGGGCCACCGCCGGTTGGGAGCGCCACGACGACCACAGCCTGGAGCTGGTGATGGACCAGGGTGAGCTCACCCCGGGCCAGAGCGCGCGCATCATGATCAAGAGCCCCTTCAAGACGGCCACCGTGCTGGTGACCGTGGAGCGGGCCGGGGTGCGCCGCGTCCTGGTGCGGCGGGTGAGCGGACCGACCCCGGTGATCCAGGTGCCGGTGCGCGCCAACGACGCGCCGGTGGCCTACGCCGGTGTCTTGCTGGTGCGCGGCCGCAGCGCCGGCCCGCCCAGCCAGGGACCGGACCTGGGCAAGCCCCAGGTGCGCATCGGCTACGCGGTGCTCAAGGTCAAGGACCCCACCGCCGGGCTCAAGGTACAGGTGACCACCGACCGGTCCAAGGTCAAGCCGGGTGAAAAGATCACCGCCACGGTGGCGGTGACCGACGCCGGCGGTTCGCCGCTCAAGGCCCAGGTGCTGTTGTTGGCGGTGGACGAGCGGGTGCTCACCGCGGCCGGCGACCGCACCAACTACGACCCGCGCCAGACCTTTGGCCGGGCGCAACCCCTGGCGGTGCTCACCGCCGATATGCGCACCCAGGTGCTGGGCCGCCGCTTCCTGGGCAAGAAGGGCGACGACTCCGCCGGCGGCGGCGCCCCGGCCGCGCCGGCCCTGCGGCGGCGCTTCCACCCGGCGGTGTTCTGGCTGGCCCGGGCCCAGACCGACCAGCGGGGCCGCTTCCGAGCGACCTTTACCCTGCCCGACACCCTCACCGCCTACCGGGTGGTGGCGGTGGTCGCCGACCGGGGCAGGAACTTCGGGATGGGCCAGGCCAAGGTTGTCGCCAGCCTGCCCCTGCAGATACTCTCGGCCCTGCCGCGCTTCGCGGTGGCCGGTGACGAGTTCATCGCCCGGGTGCTGGTGCAAAACCTCTCGGGCCAACCCGGCCAGGCCTTTGTGCGGGCCCAGGCCCAGGGCATGACCCTCACCGGGGCGGTGGAAAAGAAGGTGATCATCCTGCCCGGCCAGACCAAGCCGGTGGGCTTTGCCGTGGCCGTGAGCCAGGGCAAGCGGGCCAGTATCACCGTGACCGCCCGCCTGGGACCCTACGCCGACAAGGCCCAGTTCAGCCTGCCCATCGTGCCGCTGACCCAGCTCACCTTTGCCGCGGCCGCCGGCGGGCTCAACCCGGCCGCCGGCCGCAACCAGGCGGTGGTGCCGCTGAAGCTGCCGGCCGACGCGGCCAAGGACCGGGGCGGGCTCCAGGTGGTGGTATCGCCCTCCTTGGCCTCGGCCCTCAAGTCACCGGCCGCGGTGGTGTTGGCCTATCCCTGGGACTGCCTGGAACAGCGCACCTCCAAGGCGGCGGTGCGCGGGCTCAAGCTGGTCTACGGCCAGCGCCTGGGGCTCAAGCCGGCCGCCGGCGACAAGGCCGCCCTGGCCGAGGCCCTGAACCTGGTGGGTGACTTCCAGACCGGCGGCGGCGGGCTCACCCTGTGGCCCGGCGTGGGGCGTCCCTCGCTCTTTGTCACCGCCTACGTGCTGTTGGTCAACCAAGAGATAAAGAGCTCGGGAGTGCAGTTGCCCCCGCGGGTGCGCCACCGGGCGGTGGAGTACCTGGAGCGGCGCCTGCGCCACGCCAAGCCGCCCAAGCCCGGCCAGCTCTGGGCCCGGGTGGCCGAGGCCACCGCGGTGCTGGCCCTGGCCCGGGAGGGGCGCAAAGCGCGCGCCGCCCTGGAGTCGGCCGCCAGCCGCAGCCGGGGGCTGAGCCCCTTTGGCCTGGGCGCGCTCATCGAGGCGGCCCACCTGCTCAAGATGCCGGGGCTGGTTAAAAAACTGGTGGGCGAGCTGGAGGCCACCGCCGAGGTGAGCGCCACCGAGATGCACTTCACCACGGTGCACCCGGGCTGGCTCAAGCCGGTGATGGGCTCCTCCTTGCGCGGCAACGCCATGGCCCTGCTGGCCCTGAGCCGGGCGGTGCCCGACTATCCCCGCCTGGACGCCCTGGCTCGCTGGGTGGCCGCCCGCTTGGGCGAGCGCCGCTACCTCTCCACCCAAGAGGGGGTCTTCGGCCTGTGGGGCCTGGCCGCCTATATCGGCAGCGCCGGCGACACCACCGATCTCACCGTTACCGTGGCGGTGGACGGACGCCAGTTGCTGTCGCACAAGTACGACGAACCTACCGCCGCCCCGGTGACGGTGGGGGTGCAGCGTAACCTCCTGACCCCGGGCCAGCCGGTGATGGTGGACATCACCGCCCAGGGTCGCGGGCGGCCCCACTGGACCGCGCGCCTGTCCTACGCCCCCACCCGGCCCAGCGATCAGCCCCAGGTGGCCGGCTTTAGCCTGAGCCGCACCTACCGCGTCAAGGGCGACCCCAAGGCCGACCGGCCGGCCCTGGGCCAGCGGGTGGAGGTGACCCTCACCCTGCGGGTCAGCGCCACCCGGCACCACGTGCTGGTGCACGATCCCTTCCCGGCCGGGCTGGAGCCGCCCGAGCCGGCGGCCGGGCCGCCCAGCGGCGGGCGAAGGGCCGCCTACGTGTGGCGCTGGCGCGAGCTGCGCCGCGACCGGCTGCTGCTCTACGCGCGGCGGCTCAACCCCGGCGTTTACACCTTTACCTACACCCTGCGCGCCGTGGCCCCGGGTAACTTCCGAATGAAGCGGGCCCGGGCCGAGGAGATGTACGCGCCCGAGGTCTTTGGCCTCTCGGCCGGCGGCTATGTGCAGGTGAAGAAAAAGTAACCCCAACCACCAATCATACCCCCAGGTAGGTATTCGTACGGTTTCCTACCTGGGGGTATGATATTGGGGGTCACGTATAACCTACGATTATCGTTGGTTATTTGCCGAGTGTTTCCCGCGCCTACCCCGCTCCCGCCCGGGGGCTAACTGCGTAATTATCTTAAAAAACAATAGTTTACTTCGCAAGGCCCTGGAGTGGCTCCGCCCGTGGTCTCCGGCGGTGGCCTGTGGGGAGGCTATGTGGTGATTTTCGTGTAAAAACACCTAGTAACGCGACATGGCACGCTGCTTGTATTGGGTTGGGGCAGCCACAATCCCATGCAGGAGGTTTTTGGACATGGAAACACAAGTACCCAAGATAGTTGAAATGGTGGTGGCCGAGTTGGGCAAGGGAATCAACCCCGGCGACACCGCCTGGATCCTGGTGAGCACCGCCCTGGTGCTGATGATGACCCCGGCCCTGGCCTTTTTCTACGGCGGAATGGTGCGGCGCAAGAATATCCTCTCCACCCTTAACCTGAGTTTCATCATGATGGGGGTGATCGGGGTGCAGTGGGTTCTCTACGGCTACAGCTTGGCCTTTGGTTCGGACATCGGCGGCGGCCTGCTCGGCGGCGGCCAGTTCGTCCTGCTCAAGGGGGTCACCGCCGCGCCCCAGGAGGGCTCCACCATCCCGCACCTGCTCTTCGCCGCCTTTCAGGGCACCTTCGCGGTGATCACCCCGGCGCTCATCAGCGGGGCCCTGGTGGAGCGGGTGCGCTTCGCCACCTTCCTGGTCTTTTCCCTGCTGTGGGCCACCTTGGTCTACGACCCCCTGTGCCACTGGGTGTGGGGGCCGGGCGGGTGGATCGCGGCCATGGGGGCCCTGGACTTTGCCGGCGGCACCGTGGTGCACATCGCGGCCGGTTTTTCCGCCCTGGCCTTTGCCCTGGCCATCGGCCGGCGCCGGGGATTTGGCTCGGCGCCCTTGGAGCCGCATAACATCGTATACACCGTTTTAGGAGCCGGGCTGCTGTGGGTGGGCTGGTTCGGGTTCAACGCCGGCAGCGCCCTGGGGGCCAACGGCCAGGCGGTCTACGCCCTGGTCAACACCAACACCGCGGCGGCGGCCGCCGCCTGCGGCTGGATGCTCACCGCCTGGCTCGACAGCGGCAAGCCCAGCGTACTGGGCATCGCCACCGGCGCGGTGGTGGGCCTGGTGGCCATCACCCCGGGGGCCGGCTTTGTCACCCCGGCCGGGGCCATCGTCATCGGCGCCCTGGCCGCCCCGGTCAGCTACTACATGATCAAGGCCCGCCAGGGCTGGGGCCTGGACGAGTCGCTGGACGTCTTCGCCTGCCACGGCATGGCCGGCCTGTGGGGAGCCATCGCCACCGGCATATTAGCCGCCCCGGAGGTGGGCCAGGCGGCCGGGCTGCTCTACGGCAACCCCCTCCAGCTCTGGATACAGGTCAAGGCCTCGCTGATCACCATCGTCTTCGTCTTTGTGGTCACCTTTGTGCTGGCCAAGGTTTTGGACGCGGTGATGGGCCTGCGGGTGAGCCAGTTGGAAGAGGAGGTCGGCCTGGACCTCTGCGACCACGGCGAACGGGCCTACAACTAGGCAAGAAGGGATAGCGCCATGCTCAAGAAAATCGAGGCCATAATCCGCCAGGAGAAGCTGGGCCGGGTGCAAGAGGCCCTGGGCGCTCTGGGCATCAAGGGCATGAATATCTGCCAGGTGCGCGGCCGCGGCCGCCAGGGCGGCATCACCCTCAGCGGCCGCACCGGCAGCTACCAGGTGGACCTGCTGCCCAAGGTGCAGCTAAACATCGTGCTGAGCCAGGACAACCTGGACGCCACCATAGCGGCCATCGTGCGGGCCGGGGCCACCGGCCAACCCGGCGACGGGCTCATCTTCGTCTATCCCGTAGAGGAGGTGGTGCGCATCCGCACCGGCGAGCGCGGCCGCGAGGCGGTGATGTATCCCGGCGACATAGATGAACAAAAGGCTGCCGTGGGGTAGTAACCGGCACCGCGCCCCGGCCGGAGGCAAGAAAGCGCCGGCCGGGGCGTCTTAAATACCAAACCGCCCCAAATCATTTAGGAGCCGATCATGATTACCCCAGCCGAACCGGCCCAGTCCACGGCCCACGACAGCCCGCCCACCCAGTTGCTGGCCCTGTTCTTGGAGCACGGCACCTGGCCCAACTGGGGACCCGAGGTGATCGCCCCGGACGACGCGGCCCCGGACCAAAACCCGTAAGCCTGACTGGCCCGCCCCAGCTCCCGCCTGTTTGGCCACGGGCGGGGGCATGCTAGACTAAAAGCCAGGCTCCAACGCGACGGAGGAGGTTGCCATGAAGAAACTGTCCTTGGCGGCGGTGTTTTGTTTTTTCCTGGGCGCGGGCCTGGGATTGGCCCACACCACGGCGGCCCCGGCCGGCGAGGCCCCCACCAGCGGCCAAGCCCTGGTTAAGGCGCGCTGCGGCGGGTGCCACGGCCTGCAGCGGGTGAATGATCTGCGGGGCAAAAAGGACGCGGCCTGGTGGGCGGCCACGGTGAGCCGCATGGTGGCCAAGGGGACCCATCTGGACGAGGCCCAACAGGCCCTGGTGGTGGAGTATTTGGCCGGCGGGCAGTAGTCCCGGCCACCGGGGTTTGGTGGCGGCCTACCCCCTGAAGCTTAAACGCGTATAAAACGAGGCGGTCTCGCCGGCTTCCAGCCGGCGAGACCGCCCATAGGTTTCTTTGGGAGGGGGTCCGGGGGAACCTTTTCTTTTTCTAAAGAAAAGGTTCCCCCGGCCAGATAACCATCCCAACCATCCGGTCCTTTAACCCAAGATGGCCTTAAGGTCTTCGTCGGCGCTGGCGGCGATGGGCTTGATGTCAAAGTTCTCCACCAGCACGTTAAGCACGTTGGGGGTGATGAAGGCCGGCAGGGAGGGGCCCAGGCGGATGCCCTTGATGCCCAGGTGCAGCAGGGTGAGCAGGATGGAGACGGCCTTCTGCTCGTACCAGGACAGCACCATGGACAGCGGCAGGTCGTTGACGTCGACCTCGAAGGCCCCAGCCAGGGCCACCGCGATCTGCACGGCGCTGTAGGCGTCGTTGCACTGGCCGATATCCAGCAGGCGGGGGATGCCGCCGATGTCGCCCAGGTCCATGTCGAAGAAGCGGAACTTGCCGCAGGCCAGGGTGAGGATTACGGTGTCGGCCGGGGCCTTTTCCACGAACTCGGTGTAGTAGTTGCGGCCCGGCTTGGCGCCGTCGCAGCCGGCCACCAGGAAGAAGTGCTTGATGGCTCCGGCCTTGACCGCCTCGATCACCTTGTCGGCCACGCCTAAGACGGCGTTGCGGGCAAAGCCCACGGTCACGCTGCCCTTGTCCTCGTCCTCGGCAAAGCCGGGCAGGCTCAGGGCCTTTTCAATCACCGGGCTAAAGTCCTTGTTCTCACCCTCGCCGGGGATGTGGGGCACCTCGGGCCAACCCACCAGGCCGGTGGTGAATATCTTGTCGCCGGTGTCGCCCTTGGGCTTCTGGATGCAGTTGGTGGTCATTACGATGGCCCCGGGGAAGGCCGGGAACTCCTTACCCTGGTTCTGCCAGGCGGTGCCGTAGTGGCCGTAGAAGTGCTCGTACTTCTTCAGCTCGGGATAGCCGTGGCAGGGCAGCATCTCGCCGTGGGTGTAGACGTAGATGCCCTTGCCGGCGCTCTGCTCCAGGATGAGCTTTAGGTCCATCAGGTCGTGGCCCGAGACCAGGATGGCCTTACCCGCCTTGTGGCCCAGGGGCACGGCGGTGGGCACCGGGTGGCCGAAGGTGCCGGTGTTGCCGGCGTCGAGCAGCTCCATGGCCTTGAGGTTGACCTCGCCCACCTTGAGGACCATGCCCACCCAGTAGTCCAGGTCCTGCTGGGACTGGTCCAGGCTGGCGGCCAGGGCCTCGTGGATAAAGGTGTAGACCACGTCGTCGCGCTGGCCCAGGATGGCCGCGTGGTCGGCGTAGGCGGCCACGCCGCGCAGGCCGATGAGGGTGGTGTCGCGCAGGGACTTGATGTCCGGGTCCCAGCCCTCGCCGCTAAACACCCCGCAGGAAGCGCCCTGCTCGATAAGACCGGCCATATCGCCGGCCGGCTGGAACTTGGCCGCCTCGGAGTCCACCGAGACCCCGGCCTTGGCCGCCAGGGCGTCTCGCAGCTCCACCGCCTGGTTGATCAGCTCCACGAAACGCTGGGGATCGAAGTCCACGTTGGTGAGGGTGGAGAACAGGGCCTGGGCCGTGAAGTGGTCGATGGCCGGATCGCTCACGCCCTTCTGGCGCGCCTGGGTGGCCACCTGGCCCAACCCCTGCAGCACGTAGGTGAGCAGGTCCTGCAAGGCCGCTACCTCCGGCGTTTTGCCGCATACGCCCATCTTGAAGCAGCCCTCTCCCTTGGCGGTTTGTTCACACTGGTAACAAAACATGTCCATCTCGTTCCTCCTGAATACAGTAGTAATAAACTATGTTATCGGGTTGGCTGGTTGGGTCCGTCCGCCGCCGGACGGCACAACCGTTATTATTATTTTAAAACAATGGCTTTAGGTGGTGTTGGCTGTTTTATTCTTGTTTTCGGCCAGCACCTTGCCGGCCGGGGTGCTCATCGTCTCTGGGGCCGGGTCCCCCTGGGCCAGGGCCACGGCGTCGGCCAGTATCCTGGCCTCCAGCGAGCCGGGACCGCGGCTGTCGGCCAGGGCCGCCAGCATCTCGGTCACCTCCTCGGCCGAGGCGGCGTCCACCGCCAGCTCGCTAAGCAGCCGGCTGGCCTCGGACGGCGCTACCTGGTGCAACAGGGCGGCGGCCAGGATCACCTTGGGCTCGCCGCCCTCGGCGCTCATCAGGGTGCGGGCCTGTTCCAGCACCCCGATGGCCCGGCTGCGCATCTCGCCGGAGGGGTCGCGCCGGCCAAGCTCCTCGATGAGCCGGTCCACCAGGGAGGTGTGCTCGCCCTCGGCGGCCATCTTCTTCTTGGGGTCGTAGCCCAGGCACTCTTCGGCGTGTTCACACCACAGGGCGCAGCCCAGGTTGAGCTTGGGGTTGGCCACCTGGCGGCCGCACTGGCGGCAGCGGCGGCTGGCGTCGTCCTTGAAAAACTCCACCGCGTAACCGCAGTTGGAACACTGCACCTCGAAGATGTCACCGGGACGCCAGAAGCTGGTGTCCTGTCCGGGGCACATGGTAATGGCCATCAGCGGCCTCCTTTCTCACTACGAATCCACCAGGCGGCAAAGCGCTCGCCGGGCCGGGCGTTTTGCAGGTAGCGCTCCACCGCGCCGGAGAAGAGCTCCACCGCCTGGGCCGGCTCGGGGGCCAGTCCCACCCGCACCGCCAGGTGGGGGTGGCGGCCCAGCTTGCCGCCCATCACCACCTCGCCCCAGGGCTCGGGCAGCTCCACCGCCTCGAACTCGCAGGCCGCGGCGCAGGACCGGCAGCCCTGGCACAAGTCGCGGTCGGCCCGGGCGGTCTGGTCCACGGTGATGGCCTGGTCGGGGCAGGCCTCGGCGCACAGGCCGCAGGCGGTGCAGGCCTGGGCGTGGAATACCGGCCGCAGGTGTCCCACCACCGCCAGGTCGGCGATCTGGGGGCGCGAGCAGCCGTTGGGGCAGCCGGCGATGGCGATGCGTAGCTTGTGGTGGAACAGGATGCGCCCGTCCGGCAGGCGGCGGCGCAGCCGCTCAGAGATGTCCTCGGCGGCCACCCAGTCCTCCACCGCCCGGCGCCACCGGCTGGTGTCCAACAGCGCGTTGGGGCAGGCCGACACCTCGTGGTGGCAGCTCTCCACCACCACCATGGGCACCCCGGGCCGGTTGTCGGTGGGTAAAACCGCTTCCAACTGCTGGTCGGTGCGGCCGCCGCGCACCGCCTGGAAGCGGGCCTCGGCCTCCTGGTAGTCGGCCAGGCGCACCCGGCCGCCGCCGGCGCGCCGCACCCGCTGCTCTATCTTGCGCCGGGCCAAGGGGCGCACCAGGCGCGGCACCCGCTGCAGGGCCGCCTCGGCGTCTATGTCCCACGGAATTCCGGTCACGTCCACGCCCCCGGTACTAAGCCATCTGGTCCGCGGCCGGGGCCACCCGCTCCAGCACCCGGCCGTCGCGGGCCACCTGGATGCGGCCCAGGGGAATCTGCACCCCGGCGGCCACCATGGCCTGGCGCACGATATAGTCCAGCCCCAGGCAGCAGGGGACCTCCATGTGCACCACGGTGATGGTCTTGGGAGGGGCGCCCACCAAGATGGCGGCCAGGCGCTCAATGTGGGCCGCCGGGTCGTCGAGCTTGGGGCAGGCCAGGGCCACCGTCTTGCCCTCTAAAAATTCGGCGTGCAGGTTGGGCAGGCTGGCGGCGGCGCAGTCGGCCAAGAGCAGCAGGTCCGAGCCTCGGAGAAAAGGCGCCCCCGGACCCAGCAGGCCCAGCTTGATGGGCCAGTGTCCCAGGGTGGAGGCCGTCGGTGCGGCCTGGTCCGCGGCCGCGGCGGCGGCCGGCTGCAATACCATGTTCTGGTTGGATGGGCAGCCGCAGGCGGTGGGTATCTCCACCGGGGCTGGCTTCGAGGCCTTTTGCTTGGCCAAAAGCTCCTCCACCGCCGCCTCGTCAAACTCGTCGGCCTCGCGCTCCACTATGGTGAGAGCACCCTCGGGGCACTCGCCGATGCAGGCGCCCAGGCCGTCGCAGTAGACCTCGCCCACCAGCTTGGCCTTGCCGTCCACCAGGGCCAGGGCCCCCTCGGCGCAGCCAATGATGCACTGGCCACAGCCGTTGCAGAGATCCTCGTCGATCTCGATTATCTTACGTAGCTTCTTCATTACGGTCCTCCCGGTAGACATGACCCAGGTCGCTGAGACGGGTATTCTTAAAATAATCTAAAACTTGGTGGCCAACCTTGCTCAAGAGCCCGCCCATGAGACAGTCGCCCTGGCATATGGGTTGGGAATACAAACAATCGTGGATACTGATGGCGCCCTCGGCCCCCTCCAGCACATCGAGCAGGGTGATCTGCTCCGGGTCGCGGGCCAGGGTGAAACCACCGCCCGGCCCCCGCTGGCCGTGGACCACCCCCGCCTTGCCCAGACGCTGCATCACCTTGGCCAAGTGGGCCTCCGAGACCCGAAGCTTGGCGGCTATCCGATTGGTGGGCATGGCCTCGCCGTCGCTGTGGGCCAAAAGCACCGTGGTGTGCAGGGCCAACGAGGCGGCTTCGGATATGTTGATGAGGTTTTGCATGCCGGCTCCCGGATAGTATTTGATGTATTCGGGTACCAGAATACCATAATGGCCGTTGGTGTCAAGAAAATTTGTCCAAGCCGTATGTTTATCATTATAACCTGGGTTAGTAGCTGATTTAACGTCAAAAGATGGAGCACCCCGCCGGCGGTCCCGGCCGGTGGTCCGGTCCCGGGCGGCGGCGCCCGGGTCGGGGCCCGAGCTTTCCATTGCCTATTATCCTGCCATGCAATAACATGGTAGGGGTTCGGGGGACGGTCTAGCCCGCTGCCAGGGCCGCCTGATTCCCGGCCGGAGGTAGTCGATGAAACCCGCGAGGCTCACCGCGCAACTCAAGCGCCAGGCCCTGGGCCTGGGAGCCGACCTGGTGGGGGTGGCCGACCTGGCTCCCTTCAGCCGGCTCAAGACCTACCCGCCGGACTTGCTGGCGCCTTACCGCCGGGCGGTATCCCTGGCCGTGCGCCTGCCGCGGGCCATCTTCGACGACCTGGTGGACCAGCCCACGCCCATCTACGCCAATTTCTACCAGGCGGCCAACCGCCGGTTGGACGAGATCGCCCTGGGAGTGGCCGGCTTCTTGGAGGACCACGACTACCGCGCCCTGCCCATCCCGGCCTCGCAGATGATCGACATGACCGAGCTGCGCGGGGCCCTGACCCACAAGGCGGTGGCCCGCATGGCCGGCCTGGGATGGCAGGGCAAGAGCCTGCTCATCATCACCCCCCAATACGGTCCCCGGGTGCGCCTGGTCACCGTGGTCACCGACGCGCCGCTCAAGGCCAACCGGCCCCTGGCCAACCGCTGCGGCAAGTGCGACCAATGCCGGCGGGCCTGCCCGGCCGGGGCCATCAAGGGGGTGGGCACCGGTAACCGCTACGACTCGCGCGGCCAGGCCCTGCACTTTGCAAAATGCCGGAACCTCTTGATGCAAAACTTCGCCAAGCTGCCCAAGGTGGAGGTGCCCATCTGCGGGTTCTGCATCAAGGCCTGTCCCTTCACCCGCTGAGCCCGGATCGCAATCCCGCACCACCTGGCCGGCCGCCCTGGTTTCGGCCTTAAAATCGCCGGCGGCCGGCGGCCGCGGTCTTGCGCAAAAAAACACCAAACGGTCCCCCCATGGCCGGTCTCCTGCGCTATCATATAAGACAACACTGTAGTATCTCGTAACAACTGGAGATGAGCGTCATGAGTTTATCTAAACGTATCCTGGCCTGGTGCACTGCTTTGATCCTGGTTATTTTGTGGTTTGGTCCCCCGGCGGCGGCCAGCGGAGTGAAGCGCTTCCGCAAGGGCTACCGCTTGGATCAAAACGGCTGGGTCTATATCCACATCGAGGGCGCCCCCTATGAGCGGGGCTATCAGCATGGCTACTTGGTGGCCCCTGAGCTGAAGCGCATTCTGCGCAGCCTCAAGTACCTCACCTACTTCAACACCGGCAAGAAGTGGGAGTTTTTCGTGGCCGCGGCCGAGCAGCTATGGGTCAAGTGGATCGACGACGAGTACATCCAGGAGATCAAAGGCATCGCCGCCGGGGCCACCGCGGCCGGCACCCCCATCACCTGGCAGGAGGTGCTGGCCTGGAACGGCTACGAAGAGCTGATGGACTACTGGTGGCCCAACGCCATAAGCAAGTACCGCTACGCCCCCCGCTTTCCGGCCGCCAATGACCACTGCAGCGGCTTTATCGCCACCGGCAAGGCCACCAAGCACGGTCTCATCGTCATGGCCCACAACTCCTGGGACAACTTTGAGACCGGCCAGTTCATGAACCTCATCTTAGATATCGTGCCGGACAAGGGCAACCGCATCTTCATGCAGTCCCAGGCCGGCTACATCGACAGCATGAGCGACTTCTTCGTAACCAGCGCCGGCATCATGGGCACCGAGACCACCATCGGGGGCTTCAGCCTCTACGACCCCAACGAGGCCCCGGAGTTTTTCCGGGTGCGCAAGGCCATGCAGTACGCCACCGACCTGAAACAGTTCATGCACCTGATGCGCAAACAAAACAACGGCGGCTACGCCAATAGTTGGCTGCTGGGCTTTGTCAAGACCGGTGAGATAGTGCGCTTTGAGCTGGGGCTGCGTTTCGCGGGCGTTAAGCACAAAACCGACGGCTGGTTCATCGGCTTCAACGCGCCCATTGACCCGCGCATCCGCAACCTGGAGTGCTCCAATACCGGCTATGCCGACATCCGGCGGCACCAGGGGGCACGCCAGGTGCGCCTAACCCAGCTCATGCGCCAGTACAGCGGCCATATCGACGTGGAGGTGGCCAAGAAAATACTGGCCGACCACTACGACGTGTACCTGGGCAAGATCAACCCCTGCTCGCGCACCGTCGACGGCCACTACGAGCTCGATCCCCGCCAGTTCATGAGCGATCCTTCGCGTCCCAAGCCCTTCCAGCCGCGCGGCACGGTCGACGGCAAGGTGATGGACTCCACCATGGCCACGGCCCTGTCCTTCTGGGCCCGCTGGGGAAACTCCAGCGGCATGCCCTTTGAGGCCTCCGCTTTCCTGGCCAAGCATATCCAGTGGGAATACCTGCGGGGATACCTTCTGGACCGGCCGTCCCAGCCCTGGGTGAAGTTCCGCGCGGGGCAGCTCAAGTAGACCCATCTGAAGCCGCGGCCCGGGGATATTTTTCCCGGGCCGCGGCTTGCGGTGCGCCATGGTGCAAAATTGCCCGCCTGCGATCAAACATCGTAAGTAATTAATATTACAGTATAGTTTAAAAAGGGCTTGACGCGGGACTTTATACATGCGTTAAATCGATGGATATCTATTATTTATAGTGAAAACCAATTGAATCTCAGGCGGGCCGGTTTAATAGGTTGTGTCGTCGGTTTTTGACGCTATTGAACAAGTGGTTCGCCTATGACATAGCGGGCATGCCTAGCGTGCCTGCCGGTCAACCGCCGAGAGGGTTTGCGCCACAGACCAGCGCCGGGTCCCGCCGGTAGTACCTGCGACCGATGGGGCCCCGCTGACGCGCCAAAACCCACCGACCGACGGATTTGACGAGCCATCCGCATAATCCAAGGAACCTGGCGGGCCGCCGCGGCGGCCCGGCGCTTATGCTCATTGCACCCCGAGGGGCCATGATAGAATTGGCGACGATAGTTGGGCCATCGGCATGTTCCATGGTGGTGGCCGGCTTGGCCTTGCTGATGGCCGTCTTTCTATTGTGGTTCCACCGGCTGCGGCCCGATGAACCCTGGGTGCTGTGGGGGGGATTGGTTTCGCTGGGGGCCAGCCTGTACGCCGTATCGGTATTTCTCAACTACAACAGCACCGGCGCGCTCAACCATATCTCCGAGCAGGTGCAATACACCGCCATCATCATCATCGTCCACGCCATGGCCTGCTTCACCTGGTCGTATTTCGGCATTAACATGCGGCGCTACCAGATTGCCGCCGGCGCCTTCCACCTGCTGTTGCTGGGCCTGGTATGGTTCAGCGACCTCATCGTGTCGTCACATTTCGTCACCCGGCATTTCGACTGGATGGATACGCCATACCTGGAACCGGCCCTGGGACCCCTGGGACCCTGGCTGATGGCCTATGGCCTGCTCACCGTTTTGTTCCTGCTATTCATCTGGATAAAGAACCGCCACCAGCGTCGCACCGCCTCCCGCTACTTCATCGCCGGCTTTATTTTTTGGTCGGCCTTGGCCCTGCACGATTTCCTGGTGACCGTGCTGAATATGCCCGCCAAGCTGTTCCTGATGGAATACGGCTTCTTAGGCTTTTGCCTGGGTATCCTGGGCTTCACCATGGTGTCCTACCGGGAGATGGTCGAGTCGCTGCTCAAGGTGGGCAAGATGGAGGCCATGTGCACCCTGGCCAGCGGGGTGGCCCACGACTTCAACAACACCCTGCAGACCATAAGCGGCTACCTGGAGAAGATTCGCCGCAGCCAACGCCTGGACCCGGCCGGCCTGGCGGCCATCGACAAGACCGACGAGGCCATCCGGCGCGGCGCGGAGCTGGTGCGCAGCCTCAATTTTATCAGCCACGAGTTCGATAGCCAGTTCAGCCCGGTGGATATTAACGCCGAGGTGCGGCGGGCGGTGGATATCCTCGGCCGGACCATGCCCCGCATGATCACCATCGAAACCGACCTGGCCCCCCACCTGCTGCCGGTGAGCGGCGACGCTTTCCAGTTGAACCAAGTGATACTCAACCTCTGCACCAATGCCCGTGACGCCATGCCCCACGGCGGCAGGTTGATCATCAAGACCGCCCTGCGGGAGGTGGTCGACGGCCGCCGGGCCGCCGAGCGCCGCATCCCTCCCGGCCGCTACGTGCGGCTGAGCATCAGCGATACCGGCCCGGGCATGGCCGGCGAGGTGCGCCAAAGGGCTTTTGAACCGTTTTTCAGCACCAAGGACCCCAGCCAGGGCGCCGGCCTGGGCCTGGCCACGGTCAAGCGGGTGGTGCAGGCCCACGAGGGGCATATCGTCCTGGAAACCGGCAAGCTGGTGGGCACCACTTTCCACCTCTACCTGCCGGCCATCCCGGAGGAAAAGCTGCGGGAGGCCACGCCGCCGGACCAGCGCCCCACACCAGAGACCGAGCAGGTTACCTTGCTGCTGGTG
>Ga0256835_1000644_pt1 | contig 24275 bp, 19 predicted proteins | sample PIR30metaG_FD_185972 | JGI IMG/M metagenome (GOLD analysis project Ga0256835, IMG submission 185972) | Hydrothermal vent microbial communities from East Pacific Rise, Pacific Ocean - PIR-30 | ecosystem: Environmental > Aquatic > Marine > Hydrothermal vents | place: Pacific Ocean: East Pacific...
CTCGACTGGATTCCCCCCGGCTGTTCCATGCCGCTCTTGAAGCCGCGCTCCATTGACGACGTGCCCATCGTGGTCCTCACCTTTTGGGGCGAGGGATACGACGCCTTCACCCTCCGTCGCATCGTCCACGAAGTGGACGACGAGATCAGGGAGATTCCGGGTATTTCCGAGACTTTCATCAAGGGTGGCCTCCGGCGGGAGGTGCGCATCCAGCCCGATCCGGAGAAGATCTACGCCCTCGGGCTTGATCCCGTAGAGATCGCCGAGATCATTCGTCAGCAGAACCAGGCGCGGGTCGTGGGCTCCTTCCGCGAGGGGAACTATCAGTTCGTCGTGCGGCTCTCCAACTTCTTCCGCGACATCCGCGACCTGGAGCAGACGGTCGTCAAGGTCGTGGCCGGAAAGCCCGTCTATCTGCGCGACGTGGCCCAGATCATTGACGGTCCCGAGGAGCCGGAGAACTACGTCCTCTTCATCCCCGGCCCCGCGGCCAAGGAAAAGGGCATCGAGGCCGAACCAGGAGAGGTCTTCCCCGCCGTCTCCTTGGCCATTGCCAAGAGGAAGGGGCAAAACGCCACCAAGCTCGCGCACAAGATCCTCGAAAAGGTCGAGCTCCTCCGGGGCTACATCATCCCGCAGGACGTTCAAGTCACCGTCACCCGAAACTACGGGGAGACGGCCAAGGAAAAGACCGACGAACTGCTCGAGCACCTGATCATCGCCACGGTTTCCGTGGCCGTGCTCATCGGCATCTTCCTCGGCATCCGGGCCAGCCTGGTGGTCATGGTCGCGGTGCCGGTGACCCTGGCCATCACGCTGGCGGTCTACTGGCTCTACGGCTACACCCTCAACCGCGTGACGCTCTTCGCCCTCATCTTTTGCATCGGTATCCTCGTGGACGACCCCATCGTGGACGTGGAAAACATCGTCCGGCACCTCCGCCTGCCGGAAAACAAGGGTCGTCCCTTCAGGGACATCATCATCGAGGCGGTCAACGAGGTCCGGGCCCCGCTGATCCTCGCCACCTTCACCGTCATCGCTGCCATCGCCCCCATGGGGTTCGTGCGCGGTCTCATGGGGCCTTACATGCGCCCCATGCCGGTGGGGGCCTCGGTGGCCATGCTCCTTTCCATGATCGTGGCCTTCATCATCACTCCTTGGACGGCCTATCACTTTCTCTCTCGCCGACCCGGTGAAGAGGAGAAGGAAGGTCTCATCACGCGCTACTACCGGTGGGTGATGGGGCATCTCATCCGCAACGTGGCCTGGCGCTGGAGCTTCCTCCTGCTGGTGAGCATCCTCTTCGTGATCTCCTGCTCCCTCTTCTACTTCAAGGTGGTGCGGGTGAAGATGCTTCCCTTCGACAACAAGAGCGAGTTCCAGATCATCATCGACATGCCCGAGGGGACCCCCCTCGAGAAGACCGGTCGAGTGGCTGAAGCCCTGGGACGCAAGCTTCTTGAAGAACCCTACGTGACGGATTTCGAGCTCTACGTGGGCACGGCGGCTCCTTTCAACTTCAACGGTTTGATCCGCCACTACTATCTGCGCGAAGGAGACAACGTCTGCGACATCCAGGTGAACCTGGTCCCCAAGGACAAGCGCTCCCTCCAGAGCCACGAGATCGCCAAGCGCGTGCGCAAGCTTCTCCAGCCCGTGGCCCAGGAGCTGGGCGTAAAGACGCTCACCGTGGCGGAGATCCCTCCCGGCCCGCCGGTCTTGCAGACCCTGGTGGCCGAGGTCTACGGGCCGGATTACGAGAAGCAGATCGAACTGGCCCGCCAGATCAAGGACATCTTCGCCAGCACCCCCGGAGTCGTGGACGTGGGCTGGTACATGACGGACCCGCAGGTGGAGTGGCGTCTCGTGGTGGATCGGGACAAGGCCTTCATTTCGGGCATCAGCCCTGAACGCGTGCTCCACGTGGTGGAAGCCGCCCTTTCCGGCTATCCGGTGGGGCTCTTCCACGATCCGGACGCGCGGGAGGACGTGCTCCTCGTGGTCCGCTACGCGCGCAAGGATCGCTCTTCGCTTCCCGATCTCTCGAGCCTCAGGGTGAAAAACCGGCAAGGGAAGCTGATCCCGGTTTCCGAGATCGCGCACTGGGAGAAGGCCGTGGTCCCGCATCCCATCTATCACAAGAACCTCCATCCCGTGGTCTACGTGGTGGGAGACATGGCGGGGAAGGAGGAGAGCCCGATCTACGGGATCCTCAAGATCAACAAGGTGCTCAAAAAGCTCCCCGCCCCGGACGGGGGCCACATCAAGATCTACTACACCAAGCTCCCCTTCTCGGAGAAGGAATGGGCCGTCAAGTGGGACGGCGAATGGCACGTGACCTACGAGGTCTTCCGCGACCTGGGCATCGCCTTCGGGGTCTGTCTGGTGCTGATCTACATCCTGGTGGTGGCCTGGTTCAAGAGCTACAGCGTGCCGCTTGTCATCCTCGCCCCCATTCCCCTTTCACTCATCGGTATCGTGCCGGCGCACGCCCTGGCTAAGGCCTTCTTTACCGCCACCTCCATGATCGGTTTCATCGCCGGGGCGGGTATCGTGGTGCGGAACTCCATCATCTTGGTGGACTTCATCGAACTGCGTCTGCGTCAGGGGATGCCCCTGGAAGAGGCCGTGGTGGACGCCGGCGCCATCCGTTTCCGGCCCATGTTGCTCACGGCGCTTTCCGTGGTGGTGGGCAGTTTCGTCATCCTCTTCGATCCCATCTTCAACGGTCTTGCGCTCTCTCTCATGGCCGGAGAGGTGGCTTCCACCCTGTTCTCCCGCATGGTGGTGCCCATCCTTTATTATCTGGACCATCGCATCAAGCAGGAGCGCAGGCTGGTGCTCTAATAGGCGTCGGAGAGGAGATGGCGATTGCCCAGATGGAGGTTCCTTAGGCCGTGAGAACGGGCGATCTCGAGAGCCATCTTGGCGTGCCGGCTTGAGGTGGTGGGCAGGTCGTCGAGATAGAAGTTCGGATAGAACCCGAGGAAAGACCAGGGGATGTCCCGGTCGAGGGAGGCCAGGAACCGGGCCAGATGGTCTATCTCCTCCTCGTCCACGTAGCCGGGGACGAGGAGGGTGGAGGCCACGAGGGAAGGCGGATAGGGCCTTTTACGGGCCATCTCGCTCAGGAAGGCGAAGTTCTTGAGGGTCTGTTGGTTGGAGACCCCGCAGAGCGTTTCGTGAACCGGCGCGGACCAGGCCTTGAGGTCTATCTTCACCGAGCCGCCTGACTCCAGGGAAAGCTTCATCATTTCCCGGATCACGGCTCTGGCCTCGGCCCCGTTGGTCTCCCAGCATATGCGGAGAATCCCGTCCCCGGCCTGTTCTCGCATCTTCCGAGAGAAGAAAAGGGCGTGCGGCGCCTGAGGCCCGGGATCGCCGCCGAAGTAGCAAATGCAGGAAACCGTGGGGTTTAAGTCCCGCCAGAGGAACTCCGAGGTCACGGGCCGGCGCCCCAGGGGACGCAAGCGAAAGTGCCAGTTCTGGCAGTAGAGGCAGTTGAAGTTGCAGGCCTCGTAGAAGACGGCGAGGTTGTGCCATCCCCTCTCCGGGCCCGGCACGTGGGCGAACCGCGGATAGCCCGCACCGGTGCCCCCGGGGCAGACGAAGTCCGCCACGCAATTGGTCGGGAGCGGGTCCAGATACCAGGAAAAGTGTGCCTCGTAGGGTGAGATGCCCCGGAGTTTTCCCTTTTCGTTGCGCCAGACGCCGCAATAGCCGTAGTGGCCTTCGGGGATACGGCACCGATGATGACAGAGGCGACAGGAGCGGCCATTTTCGGCGCGCGGTACTTCTTCCGGGAGCCCGAAGAGCCTCCTGTTCTGGGCGTGGATCTTCTTTATCTCCGGCTGCAGTTCAGACCAGTGACGCCGAAGACAGGAAACACAATAGCCGATCTTTGAGGATATTGTGACGGCGCTCTTCCCGCACGAAAGGCATTCCCCCATACCGACCCCGCCTGAGAGTTTAACATAATCGGTTTTTTTCTCGATAAGATTTTTGCGAAATCAATTTAGTTGGGATTTTCCTTCTGAAGGAGAGCCAGGGTGCGGTATCTGGTCCTGTTGACACTTTTCATTTGCTTTCTGTGGCCATCAAACGGTTGTGCAGAAACTTACTTGTTGGGGGTCCAGCCCTGCTGGAACCCGGAGAAGAGTCTCGTCATGTTTCAGCCCCTGGTGCAGTATCTTTCGCGGGTCCTTCACTCTGAGGTCAAGCTGGTGGTCTACGACAATGCCGAGCAGTTCCATCAGGATCTGCAGAGGGTCCACTTCGTGCTCCAGGACGCCTACTCCACCTACGTGCACAGCTATCTGGAGCGGTTTGAGCCTCTGGCCGTAGCCGTGGTCAAAGACGGCAGTTTGGAAGAAAGGGGAGCCATTATAGTTCGGAAGGAAAGTCCTTATCACAAAATCAAAGATTTGCGGGGCAAGCGTTTTCTTTTTGGTGCCCTGCACAACACTCCGAAGTTCTTCGCCACCTGGATTCTCTTTGAGAAAAACGGCTTGAATCCCCGGGAGGACTTTTCGCAGATCGGTCTTGGGGGCGAATGTCTCTTCAACGCGCTGGCCGTGGTCGTGGGCGATTACGATGCAGCTGCGGTGTGTGCTGATTTCTTGGAAAGCGAGGAAGCTCGCAAGGTTTCCGATCATCTGCGGGTTCTTGCTCTGACGGATCCCGTGCCCGGCTGGATGTTCACGATAGCCCCGCGCATCGGCCCGGCCCTGCGCCAAAAGGTGAGGAAGGCCGTCCTTAGTCTCGAACCGGACTCCGTCCTGGCGCAGGAGGTCCTGCGGGATACCCCCTGGAAGGGTTTTGTGCGGCCCAGGGGAAACGAATTAACGGAGATCGAAAGACTAGTGCATGAATATCATATCCCGGAAAAACTTTGATCTGTCCCTCAAACGGCAGATCTCCCTCTGGTTTTCGCTGCTCGTCTTCTTCATCATCTTTTCCGTTTCCTTGCTCATTCTTTACTTTTCCAAGAGGGTCATCCTGGACGAGTGCCGCAAGCAGGGGCTCCTCATCGCCAAGACCTTCGCCTCCCAGGCCCGGCGGCCACTTCTGACCAACCACTTCTCCCATTTCACCTTTCAGCTCGCAGACATCGTGGAGCAGGAGCAGATCCTCTACGCCGTGGTGTACGACAGCCAGGGCGTGGTGCGCGTGCACAGCAACTTCGAACACATCGGAGAGCGCAAGGGGCTGGATCTGGTTTCCAGGCTGATGGACGAAGACCTGCTCGTGGAGGAGAGAAAAGAGGGGGGCAAACGCTACTATCGCATCGCCGTTCCGGTGCGGTTCAACGGCCGTCTCCTGGGGGTGGCGGAAATAGGCTACGATCTCTCCGACTTCTATCAGACCTATCACACCTACGCCCTCCTGGTCCTGGGTATCGCGGTCCTCGGCACGGTCCTCGGGTTCTTCTTTTGCTTCAAATTTGCGGACCGGATTACGCGGCCCCTTCTCACCCTGCGGAACGCCGCGCAATCGTTTGCTTCGGGAAACTTCGACGTGCAGGTAGATATTCACAGCGGGGACGAGGTCGGGGAGCTGGCCCTGGCCTTCAACCGCATGGCCCGGGCGCTTAAGCGCACCGTGCGCAACCTTCAAAGTGCCTACATCTTCTCCAACAAGATCATTGCCTCCATCTCCGACGTGCTCCTCGTCTTCGATCGAGAGGGACAAATCTTTAAGGCCAATCTAGCGGCCACGCAGATCATCGGTTTTTCGGGGATAGAGATCAAAAAGCATTATCGTTTCCAGGACCTCCTTCTCGATGAGGACCTTCCGCCAAGGCTCGAAAAGGACGTGGAGATCACCAACCGCGAAGCCCTCTTGCTCACCAGGGAGGAGTCCGTGCCCGTGCTCTACAGCCTCCGCTATTTGGGGAAGAGGAAGGACAAGGATTATTTTGTTTTCACCGGGCGCGTGATCAAGGAGATCAAGGAAAAAGAGGAACAGCTCCGCAAGGAGCACGAGAGGCTGATCGCTATCCTCGAGTCCTTGGGCGAGGGGGTCATCGTCGTCAACCGGGAAGGCCAGATAGAGCTCGTGAACCCGAAGACGGAGGAGATCCTCGGCCTTGACCGGAAAGAGATCCTGGGCAAGGACCTGCGGGAGGTCCTCCATCTGGTGGAGGAGGAGACGAGCCAGCCCATCACCGTGAGCCTCGAAAATCTCCAGGATCTCTGCCATCGCAATCTCATCCTGCGCAACACCCGCGGCGAGAATCTGATCGTGGTCCTCAACGCCGCGCCCATTCGTTTCGTGGGCAAGAACCGCGGCTGGGTCATCGCCATCCTCGACGTGACGGAAAAGTCGCGGCTCGAGCGCGAGGTCATGAAGGCGCAGAAGATCGAAGCCCTGGGGCTTCTGGCCGGAGGCATCGCCCACGACTTCAACAACATGCTCATGGGCATCCTGGGCTACATCAACCTCAGCCAGATCTATTGCGAAAGGCAGGACAAGCAGAAGGTGGCCACCTTCCTGGCCAAGGCCGAGCAGGCGGTGAAACAGGCCCGCGATCTCTCCCAGCAGCTCTTGACCTTTGCCAAGGGAGGCGTGCCGCTCAAGGAACCCCTGGCCCTCCCGCAGTTCATCCGGGAGATCGCCAACTTTGTGGTGCGGGGCAGCCACATAAAGGTGGAATTTGAGGTGGCCGATGACCTGTGGCCCGTGGAGGCCGATCCTTCCCAGATAAGTCAGGTGCTCAACAACCTCCTCATCAACGCCATCCAGGCCATGCCCGAAGGCGGCGTGATCACCATTCGCGCCCGAAACGTCTGGCTCGAGGAGGAAACTTCATCTCTTGCTCCGGGCAGATACGTTTGCCTGGAAGTGGAGGACCAGGGCGTGGGCATCCCCAAGCGCCTCCTCGACCGGATCTTCGATCCCTATTTCACCACCAAGGAAGAGGGTAACGGTCTGGGCCTGGCTATCGTGCACTCCATCATCAAGAAACACGGCGGCCACATCGAGGTCTTCTCCGAAAAGGGGAAGGGGACGAAGTTCGTGATCTACCTCCCGGCCACGGAAAAGAAGCCCCGTTCCAAAGAAGGCACGCGGTTCAAGACCATTTTCCCCGTGGGGGGCCGTGTCCTGGTGCTCGACGACGACGAGTTCGTCTGCGAGGTGGTGAGCGAGATGCTCAAGGGCCTCGGTTTCGAGGTGGTGAACGTTACCAACGGCGAAAAGATGCTCGAACTCTACCGGCAGGCCCTGGAAAACGGCGAGCCTTATCTCTTCGTCCTCACCGATCTCACGCTTCCCGGCCAGAAGGGCGGGTCAGAGTTCGCCAGAAAGCTCCTGGAGATTGATCCCCACGCCATAGTCATCGCCATGAGCGGCTACGCCAACGATCCCGTCATGGCTGATCCCGAAAGCTTCGGCTTCCGCGCGGCGGTGGCCAAGCCCTTCCGCCTGGAAGACCTGCGCCGGGTGCTCACCCAGGTCCTCGGAGGCCAGCGCTAAAACACCTTCTCGCCGAGCTTGATGAGGGCGGGAAGGAGGAAGAGGTCCGCAAGGAGCGCGAGCAACATCACCAGCGCGCAGAGGAGGCCGAACTGAACCGTGGGGATGAAGCGGGAAGTGGTGAGAACCAGGAAGCCGATGATCAGGACCAACGAGGTGGTAATGGCCGCGAGCCCCTTGCTCGAGAGCGTCTTTCTTACGGCCTCTATCGGGGGAAACTTTTTCCGTTCGCGCCGGTAACGCACCAGGAAGTGGATGGTGTCGTCCACCGCGATGCCGATGGCCACGGCGGAGATGGTGGCCGTGGCGGTGTTGAGAGGAATGCCGATGAGGCCCATCAGGCCCAGGTTGGCGAGGAGGGGAAAGACGTTGGGCGCGATGGAGAGGAGGCCGAGCTTAAGAGAGCGCAGGACCACGAACATCAGGCCGAAGATGAGCACGGCCGCCAGCCCGAGGCTCTCCACCTGACAGTTGACGATGTCGTCCACGGTCCGGTTCACGAGATAGGTCTTTCCGGTGACGCGCGCCTCCACGGCGTCCTGGCCAAAGAGTTCCTGCATCTTGGCCTCGATCAGGCGGATCTTGTTGTTGAGCACCGCGGAATTGTGCACCGGGGTGCGCGCCGAGATCCGGGCCCAGGTCTCCTCCCGGCTCAGGAAGTGCTCGAGTTCCGTGCCCCCGTAAAGGAGCATGTACTGGGAGATGAGGGCCCGGGAGGAGGGAACCCGATAGAACCTTTCGTCTTCGGCGTGGAAGGCGCGGTTCATGAGCTTGAAGAACTCCGCCGGAGAGATGACCTCGCTGAAGGCCGGGTCCTGCCGCAGGAACTGCCCCAGCTCGTCTATGCGGCGCAGTCTGTCCGGATCAAGGAAATCGCCTTCCTGCGCCCGCAGGGAGATTTCGATGGTGTGCACGCCGCCGAGCTTTTCGTCTATGAAGCGCGCGTCCTGATAGACCTTGGTCGAATGGTGGAAGTACTCGATGATGTCGCTTTCCACCTTGAGGCGGGAGATCCCGTAGAGGCTCACCACCGTGGCGCAGAGGAAGAAGAGGAAGGCAGGCCTCCACCAGGCGGGATAGCTCCGGGCAAGTGGCTCGACGATCCGGCGCAGAGAGCCTTGCCCCCACCGCCCTCGGCCGATCCAGGGGAGCAGATAGACGAGCACCGTGAAGGTCAGGAAGTATTCGATGAACATGGCCGCGGCTGCGGCGGCACCGAACTCGCGGATGGAAGGGATGCGGGAGAGCAGAAGCGAGGCAAAACCTATGGCCGTGGTGAGACTGGTGAGGAAGCAGGGGCTCCACGTCTCGGCCACCGTCTGGGCCACGCGCCGGGGGCCGCTTGGCAGACGGAAATAGGTCGTCACCACGTGGATGACGTCGGCGAGAGAGAGCGCCATGGTCAAGGGGGCCAGGATGGCGGTCATGGGGCTCAAGGCCCCGCCCACGAGCTTGAGGGCGGCCATGGCCGAGATCAAAGAGAGGTCAATGATGAGGGCCATGGCGAGCGTGGCGCGCAGGGAACGCAGGAAGAAATAGACCAAGAGGCAGAGCGCGAGAAAGGAGACCGGCACGAAGACCATGAGGTCCTGGTTCATGAAGGCGGCCATCTTCACGTTCACCAGAGGCCAGCCGGAGAGGTGGAGAGAGACGCCATCCGGCGGCGGGTGTTCGTCGAGATAGCGCGTTACGCGGTTTACCAGACGGTGTTCGAAATCGAGATCCTCCCCGCGATAGGCGGTGCGCAGGAGGATGATGGTGGCCTGAAGGTCGCGGGAGACGAGGTTTCCGTAAATGAGGGGGTTTTTCTTGATCCGGCTCTCCACCCATTGGCGGACCTTGGGGTCGCTGAGGTCACGGTCGCCGATGAGCGGTTCGACGGTGAAGTCCTCTTCGCTTCCGAAGATGTCCTCCACGTTGCTCAGAGAGAGGGCGTCCTCGACTTCCGGGAACTCTTCGAAGGCCGAAGTGAGAAGGCGGATGTAGGAGATGACCTCCGGGGAGAGGATGTCGTCGGCGGCCAGGGCCACGACCAGGGCGTCGTCTGCGCCGAATTCCTGGCGGAACTCCTCGTAGAAGTGCCAGGCTTCGTCGCGCGGGATGATGGCGTCGGTGGAGGTGACGATGGGGATGTGGAGGGCCTGCCAGGCGGCAAAGGCGATGAACAGGGCCACGACCGTGAGCCAGATCTTCTTTTTCTGGAGGAGATACTTTTCAATCCAGTCCATCAGAAGTTGATCCTCGTTCCCAGATAGATTTGGTCGTTTGCGTCGAAGGGATCGAAGAACGTCCCCCGTGGTCCGTCAATGAGGTGGAGACCGAGGAAAATCTCCGTGGAGTCGCGCCATTTGTAGGCGATCTCCGGGTTCAGATAGTAGCTCCTGGTGGTGATGCCGTAGACGGAATCCACCCGCAGGGTAAGGAAGTCCCGCAAAAAGCTCTTCGAGAGCCTCAGGAAGAAGTAGCTGTCGAGCTTGGGGTCGAGGATGATCTTGTCGGAATAGTTGATGATCCGCTGCGTGAGAAACTGGAAGTTGACGTAGAGTCCGTGGCTGAAGTTGTAGTCGAACCCTATGACGCCGCGCAGATACGGTTTGCGCACGGAGGTGAGGTCTTCCTTGAGGAAGACGCGGCTGGTGTGATAGGCCACCTCTCCCCTGATTCCCGCGCCGCGATAGGTGGTCTCAAAGGAAAACCCGAAGATGTTGTCCTGGGGCACGCGGGTTTCGATGCGGTCGGAGACGATCTGGATGGAGGACCACTGGTCGAGGAGGTCCTTTATCGGATCCGAGGGGTGCTTCAGGGAAAAGCCCGTGATGGGAAAGCTCTTGATGTAGCGATAGAAGGAGCGGTTGTGGGCGTGAAGGAAGGAGAAGGCGAGGTCGAAGTTTCCCTGCGTGGTTTCCAGGCGGAAGCCAAACTCGGCGTTCCTCAGCGAGGGGACCAGTTTCTGCTTGGACAGCCGGAGGGTGAAGAACTGGCCGAAGGGGCTCAGCTCTATCTGCCGGAGGAGATGGTCGAACACGGCCCAATCGGAATCGAAGTCGTGCCGCCGCGGGGTAAGGGGAAAGAGGGTGAAGACGCCCTCCAGGGTGAAGGAGGAGGCGAAATAACGGGCCCTCAGCCAGGGCCAGGGGCGTCTCCTCTCCGGCGCACGCAGGGTGAAGAGCTCTCTTAGGTCCTGACGGGAGAGGTTGTCGAGGACGGAGATCTCGTCGGCCTTCCCCCAGCGGATGATCTGGTTCCCCAGGGTGAGCTCGAGCTTATCGCCCTCGAAGCGGAGATAGGTCTCCCAGAGGAGGGGGGTCAGCTCTTCGCGGTTCCGGCCGTGCCCGTGGAAAGCCAGCCGATCCAGCTTGAATCCCAGGCGTCCGGAGACCCTGTCCGAGGGATAGAAGCGGCTTTCGAGCAGGAGGTATTCGTGGTCCAGGCTCCGGTCTTCGTAGTCGTTTTCGTGGTAGAGATCCGTGGCTCCGCGCGCGAAGAGGGTGCCTTCCACCTGCGGCGCGGCGGAGACCGAAGAGGCCAGCATCATCAGGCCCCAGAGGATTACCAGCGCTCCAAGTACCGCCGGGTGAACATCTTGGGGTCGAGACCAACGTCGAAATGGAGGTCTTCGATGATCAGGTGCGAAGAGTGGTTTTTCTTGAGGTCCGTGCACTTCCAGTGGAGTATGGCCCAATATCCGTCTACCTTTCCCCATTTGACCGCCTCAAACTTTTTCCAGAGTCGCCCTTTCTTATCATAAAAGTCTTCCTTGATGGGCAAAAAACCGTCCTTCGTGATCCAGCGGATCCAGTAGGAGTAAGCCGAATCTTTCTTCTTTTTCGGCCAGGATTTGAGAACGTAACAGAGGGTGCCGTCAACTTCCTCTTCGCCGAGGAGTTCGTGATGATAGCGACTCGGATGGTGCCTTTCCAGGTCCTCGTAGGTGAAGTCCGAGTTCACGAAGCGGTGGAAACGAAAGGACCCGGCGATGCGTCTGGTGCGTTTGAGGGCGGGAAGATAGAGGAACTGCTCTTCCTCTCCGGTCTTGAGGTTGGCCTTGGAGAGGAACCCCGTTCCGGCGATGTCCTTGGGGGCCAGGAAACGGATGAGGGTGTAGCGGAACTTTCCGTCGTCCCGCGTGTAGATGCGGAGACGCCGGACGCGCTTTTCCCCTTTGGAGTTGATCAAGATCATCTGGGCCTCTGCCGCCGAGTCCGAGCCTTCGGAGCGTTCGAAGGTCAGACGGGCCACTTCCTCGGCGGTGATGGCCGAGGCGTAGCAGGGCCAAAGGAAAAGGACGAGAATGAGGCTTGCTAGAAGCTTGGTCATCACCATCCCCCATAATTTTTGCATTCTCATCGGCTAAGGGAAGCTTTTATTTGAATTTTTGTGGCGGGCTGAAAAAGACGCCTTCAGCGCGGGGGAGCAACTTCATGAGCCCCGGCAGGTGACGCCAGCCGCAGATGTGGACCAGGGGGCGTTCCCGGAGGAGGGTGATCCGCCGGGCGACGTGCTCCTCCCGGCGCGCGTCCTCGGAAGAGGAAGAGACCAGCCGGTTCCTGAGGCTCAGCACGGCGAGGGCCCACTCCTTTTCGAGGGGATTGACGAGGCCGTGGGCGATCTCTTCAACGCCGGCGGGGGTGAGGAGCCCCTCGAGGGTCTTGAGATGCGGCCTGGCGAAGCGGTTGAGATCCACGGGCACCGCCCTGATCCCGAGAGAGGAGGCCGTCTCCTCGGCCACACGCCATTCGTAAGGGAGGCGCAGGGCCTCGCGAAAGAGGGAAAGGGCCGGGGAGCGCGCGAGATGGTCGGGCAGGCGGGAGGAGAGTTCGTCAAACTGGCGGAGCCACTGGCTCTCTTTCTCCCTCCGCCGCCTCAGGGAAAGGGGGCTTATCTCCACGGTGATGATCCGGGGGCGTATCTTTGAGAGGATTTCCCGCAGCGGGGAGGAAAGGATCGGGGCTCGATGGATGGTTCCGAGCAGGATGATTTCTCCCCGGGGCAAAGGGTCTTCGGGATAGAAACGGATTTGCCTTGTGTCCTTCGGGTTGGCAGAATGCATCTGAAGATCACAATTTAGCGGAGGAGACGTGAACGCCAAGGAACGACTCATCTTTCCGCTGGACTTCTCTCGTCTGGACGAAGCGCGGCAATGGGTGAGGCGTCTGCGAGACGTGGTGGGGGTCTTCAAGATAGGGCTTGAACTCTACACCTCCGCCGGGCCGGCGGCTCTCGAGATGGTGAGGCAGGAGAGCGAGGCCGACATCTTCCTCGACCTCAAGTTACACGACATCCCGACGACGATGGCCCAGGCCACGCGCGCGGCCAGCCGACACGGTGTGGATTTCCTCACCGTCCACCTGCTGGCCGGTCGGGAGGCCGTCAAGAAGTGCGTGGAAGCCGCGGAAGGGGGGATGAAGGTCATCGGGGTCACCATCCTCACCTCCCACACGCGGGCCGACCTCATGGAGGTGGGTTATTCGCCGGAGCTTTCGCGCGACATCTCCGAGGCGGTGCGGCGCCTGGCCTCGCTTGCCTATCGCACCGGATGCTTCGGGATAGTGTGTTCGGGAAAGGAGGTCCCTCAGGTAAAGGAGGCCTTTCCCCATCTGCGCACCATCGTGCCCGGCGTGCGGCCGGAGTGGGCGGCAGACCCCGGAGACCAGGTGCGGGTGACCACCCCGGCGGAAGCCGTAAGGGCCGGGGCCGACTATCTGGTCATCGGGCGCCCCATCCGGGAAGCGAAGGACCCGGTGGGCGCGGCGGAAAAGATCCTCGACGAAATAGAAGAAGCCCTCAGGCCGCAGGATGGCTAAGAGAACGGGAATAGCCGATCTTCCCCTGCACGGAGGTCACGCCCCGCGCTGGCTCTTCGACCGCATGGTGCGCCTCTCAAGGGCCCTCGTGCAGGTGATCGTGCGGGACTTCGGGAGCGAAGAGGTCCTGAGACGGCTGGCCGATCCGTTCTGGTTCCAGGCCTTTGGATGCGTCCTCGGTTTCGACTGGCATTCCTCCGGGCTCACGACCACGGTGTGCGGCGCTCTCAAGGAAGCGATACGCCCCCTTTCGCTTGAGCTCGGGCTCTTCATTTGCGGGGGCAAGGCCCGGGCCTCCAGGCGCACGCCGGAAGAGATCCTCTCCTGGACCGAGCGGGCGGCCTTGCCGAGCGAGTTTTCCTCTCTGGTGGAAGCGAGCCGCCTGGCGGCCAAGGTGGACAACACCGCCCTTCAGGACGGCTATCAGCTCTATCATCACGTCTTTGTCTTCACCCGCACGGGAAAGTGGGCGGTGGTCCAGCAGGGGATGAACGAGTCGAATCGCTATGCGCGAAGATATCACTGGCTGGGGGAGAAGGTGGAGACCTTCGTCCTCGAGCCGCACTCGGGGATCGCGGCCGCCAGAAAGGAGCAGGAAGTCTTCAATCTGGTGGCGCGCGAGAGCCAGCGCGCCCAGGAGGCCATCACGGAGCTCGCCCGGAGCCATCCGGACGAGGTCCTCCGGGAGCTTGATCGAGTCATCCGCCTGGAGCTTCCCGCGAGACACACCCTTACGGAAGCGGACCTAAAGCCGCGCGGCCTGAAGAAGGTCCTCCTGCGCACCTACGAGAAGGTTCCCGAAAACTTCGAGGAGGTGCTCAAGACCGAAGGGATGGGGCCCAAATCTTTGCGCGCCCTGGCCCTTCTTTCGGAGCTCGTCTACGAGGCCCCGGTGGCCCGCAGGGATCCGGCGCGCTTTGCCTTTGCCCACGGGGGAAAGGACGGCCATCCCTTCCCGGTGGACCGTAAGGTCTACGACCAGAGCATCGCCTATCTGGAGGACCTCCTGCGCAAGGCTCGCCTGGGAGTCACGGAGAAGGATCGGGCCTTTCGGCGGCTGCATCAGCTTTTCTGAAAGACTTCTTAAAGGTGGCCAATCTTTCGGGCCTCACAGGATGCTAGAGACTAAAAACACAAGCTTGAGCGCCTAAACTAGCCGTTAAAAGAGATTTTCTACCTTGACCGGGAACTCAAAATTTTTTAAAAGGTCGCCAGTCTTATAGAAATCGGACGGGAGAGGCCGTGACCTTAAAAGACCTGATTCGCACCAAACAAAAACAAATTCTCAAGAAGTGGTACAACCTTATCCTCGACACTTATCCGCGCGAGGCGGCGGCCTTTTTCCGCAAAAATCGGGACAGCTTTGAGAATCCGGTTGGGGCCCGCATTAGCCAAGGGATCGAGGGTATCCTGGAAAACCTTTTGGCTGACAAACCGGACGAAGAGCATCTCCATCAATCCGTGGACAACATCGTGCGCATCCGGGCGGTGCAGGACTTTTCCCCCTCCGAGGCGGTTAAGTTTTTTCTCCTTCTCAAGAAGGCCATTCGCGAAGTTTTGGCCAAGGAGCTGGAAGAAGACCCGGCTCTACTCCGGGAGTTCCTCCGTCTGGAGGAAGAGATAGACGCGGTTGGTCTGAAGGCGTTTGACGTTTACATGGCCTGTCGTGAAAGGCTCTATCATCTCAAGGTGGAGGAATGGAAGCGTAACCTCTATATGCTCTTAAGAAGAGCCAAGCTGGTTTATGATCCACGAGAGGGTTCCTTGATTGAAAACCAAACCTGAGGGTGAGTGAGGTAGCATAATGGGTGTCGTATTCTCCTTTTTAGTCGTTATGGCCTTGGTTTTGGTGGTCTATTTAGGGGTCGGGGTCGCCGGCCTTCGAGGACTCTTTGGGGTAGTCATTCCGTATGCGGCGTTTCTCACCTTTCTCGTCGGGATGGTCTACCGCCTGATTGGTTGGGCCAAGGTTCCGGTTCCCTTCCGCATCGTGACCACTTGCGGTCAGCAGAAGTCCTTGCGCTGGGTGAAGCGGAGCCGGCTCGAGTCTCCCTACACCAACTTCGAAGTGGTCCTGCGGATGCTCCTTGAGGTCTTTGCCTTCCGGTCCCTCTTCCGCAACCTCAAGGCCGAGCTCAAGGGCCCCAATCTCATCTACGGTTCCTACAAGTGGCTCTGGTTGGGAGCCATCGCTTTTCATTACTGCTTCCTGACCATCCTCATCCGTCACTTTCGGTTCTTCTCCTATCCCGTACCCAAGGTGATTCAGCTCATTGATCAGATCGACAGCTTTTTCCACATCGGACTTCCCCACCTTTATATGACGGATGCCGTCATCCTGGCGGCCTTAACCTTTCTCTTCGTGCGCCGCTTGGCCGATCCCAGGCTGCGCTACATCTCTTTGGCTTCTGACTATTTGCCTCTCTTTTTCATTTACGGCTTGGTCATCTCCGGTATCCTCATGCGGCACTTCTTCAAGGTGGACGTGGTGCAGGTCAAGCAGTTCACCATGGGGCTCGTTCACTTCCATCCGGTTCCGCCCAAAGTGGGAGTGATCTTCTATATCCACATAGGATTTCTGAGCGCCTTGATGGCTTACTTCCCCTTCAGCAAGCTGGTGCATATGTTGGGTGTCTTCCTGAGTCCTACGCGTAACCTGGCCAACAACAGCCGGGCCGTGCGTCACAAGCCTGCTCCGTGGTGGAAGAAGCCCAAGTTCAAGACCTACTGCGAATGGCAGGAGATGTTCAAAGAGGCCTTGGAGCAAGCTGGTCTTCCTTTGGATGAAGATTGTTACAAGGACAAGGGTAAAAAACAGTAAAGAAGAGAGGGATTAGCGATGGCCAAGATGCCTAAACCTGAAGAGTTAATCAAGACAATCGATTATACGCCTCCTGAGAAGGATTGGATGGATGACATCCCCCCAAAGTTTTTGCCGGGGCGGTACTGTTATCCAGCCAAGCCTCACATCCTGGAGGAGATAGGCTTTCCCAATCCTCGTGAGTGGTCTCCCACCGACGAGGATTGGAAGCTGCCGCCCAACTGGAAAGAGATCATCCTCGACGGCATCAAGGATCGGCTGTCCAAGTACCGTTCGTTCAAGGTCTTCATGGACATTTGCGTGCGCTGCGGTGCGTGCGCCGACAAGTGCCACTACTTCCTGGGTTCTGGCGATCCCAAGAACATGCCCGTCCTGCGGGCCGAGCTCATCCGCTCCATCATCAAGGGCGAGCTCACCTGGCAGGGTAAGCTCTTCGGGAAGCTTGCCGGTGCCCGTAAGCTGACCCAGGACGTCATCAAGGAATGGTTCTACTACTACTATCAGTGCTCTGAGTGTCGTCGCTGTTCGGTCTTTTGCCCGTACGGCATCGACACCTGCGAGGTGACCATGATGGGGCGTGAGTTGCTCCATCTGGTCGGTTGTAACATCAACTGGATCCTTGAGCCCGTCAGAAACTGCTTCATCATCGGTAACCATCTCGGTTTGCAGCCCCACACCGTCAAGGAAAACATCGAGTATCTCTGCTGGGATATCGAGGAAGTGCTGGGGATCAAGATAGAGGTTCCCTTCAACAAGAAGGGAGCGGAGATCCTCTTCGTTACTCCTTCGGGTGACTACTTTGCTGATCCCGGTATCTACACCATGATGGGTTATCTGATCCTCTTCCACTACCTCGGCCTCGACTACACGATGAGCACTTACGCCTCCGAGGGTGGTAACTTCGGTCTCTTTACCTCGCACGAGGCCATGGCCAAGATCAACGCCAAGATCTATCACGAGGCCGAGCGCCTGGGAGTGAAGTTCATCATTGGTGGTGAGTGCGGTCACATGTGGCGTGTGAAGCATCAGTACATGGACACCGCCACGGGACCTGCTCCGAAGAACCTGGAGACGCCGAAGAGCCCCATCACGGGCACGGTGTTCGAGCACGCCAAGTCCACCAAGATGATCCATATCTGTGAGTTCACCGCGGACCTCATCGCGCACGGCAAGCTGAAGCTCGATCCCAGCCGGAACGACAAGTATATCGTCACCTACCACGACTCCTGCAACCCGTCGCGCGGCATGGGCTTCTTCGAAGAGCCGCGCTTTATCTTGAAGCACGTGTGCAACAACTTCTACGACATGCCGGAGAACACCATTCGCGAAAAGACCTTCTGCTGCGGTAGCGGTTCCGGTCTCAACACCGACGAGTTCATGGAAATGAGAATGAGGGGTGGTTTCCCCAGGGCCAACGCCGTGCAGTATGTGCGTGACAAGCACGGCGTGAACACGCTGGCCTGTATTTGCGCTATTGACCGTGCGGCGCTCACGACTCTCATGAACTACTGGGTACCGGATGTCCAGGTATGCGGAGTCCACGAGTTGGTGGCCAACGCCCTGGTCTTTCCGCACGAGGAATCCGGAGAGCGTCCGCGAACGATGGATCTTCGTCAACAACCTCTAAAGCCGGAGGATGAAGAAAATGCATGATGCCGGCAAGATAATCCCAGGAATGATCGCTTTCGTACTCTTTGTAACCATTCCGTTCTGGGCCAATTTCGGAAAGGCGGCGCCGGAGCCCAAGCCCGAGCTGCCCAAGGAGTACAAGAAGTGCGTGGAATCCAAGGATTTCATGCGGCGCGAGCACATGAAGCTCTTGCGGAAGTGGCGTTTCGATGTGGTGCGCAACAACATGCGCGTCTACATCAACTCCGAAGGGCAGACTTTCGACATGAGTTTGCAAAATGAGTGTATGCGCTGCCACACTCAGAAGAAAAAGTTTTGTGATGTTTGCCACGATTACGTGGCAGCACATCCCTATTGTTGGAATTGTCACATTCCGCCGGAGGAGAAGAAAGGATGGGCGACAAAAGAGACAGAAAACTTGACCGAAGAAGTTTCCTCAAAGCAGCCGGCTTCGCATCACTAGCGGGTGCTTGGGCCTCGGCCACGGTCGGGGTCCTCTCTAAAGGCGAGGTTGAGGCTTATGAGGTTCGGCCGGGAGACAAGTCTCTGACGGCCGGCCGGTGGGGGATGGTTATCGACACCAGGGTGTGCAAGGAACACCCTGATTGCGAGGCGTGCATCGAGGCCTGTCACAAGGCCCACAACGTGCCCAACATCCCCTTTAAGAGACACGAGATCAAATGGATCTGGAAAGAAGAGTTTGAGCATGCTTTTCCGGACATAGCGGACGAATATTTGAGCGAGTACCTGCACGACCGGGAGTTCCTGTTGCTGTGCAACCATTGCGAACATCCCCCGTGTGTGCGGGTCTGTCCGACGCAGGCCACTTTCAAGCGGACCGACGGGATCGTGATGATGGACATGCACCGTTGCATCGGTTGCCGGTTTTGCATGGCGGCCTGTCCTTACGGGTCTCGTAGCTTCAACTGGCGTGACCCGCGGCCGTTTATCAAGGAACCCAACCCGAAGTATCCCACGCGGATGAAGGGTGTGGTGGAGAAGTGCCTCTTTTGCACGGAGCAGTTGGCTTTTGGAGAACTGCCGGTCTGCGTGCGGGCCTGTCCGCACGGAGCCCTGAAGTTTGGTGACCTCACGGATCCTAATTCGGAGATCAACCAGATCATCAGAGAGAACTTCGTTCTCAGGAGGAAGGTCAGCCTGGGGACGGGGCCATCGGTCTTTTACATCGTTTAAGGGTGAGGTGTTCCTATGTTAGAGAAGGCCTTAGTTGGTAGCAAAAAGTACTATGCCTTAGTCTTTTTCTTGGCGTCGGTCTTTTTGGTAGGCTTCTATTTCTTCCTGAAGCAGCTCCAGTTCGGCTTGGGCATCACGGGGATGAGCCGTGACGTCTCGTGGGGATTCTACGTGGCCCAGTTCACCTATCTGGTCGGTGTGGCGGCCTCGGCCGTGATGGTCGTCCTCCCCTACTATCTGCACAACTACAAGGAGTACGGGAAGCTCACCATTTTCGGGGAGTTCTTGGCCATCGGGGCCGTGACCATGTGCTTGCTCTTCATCGTCGTGGATATCGGTCAAACTCACCGGCTCTTCAACGTGCTGCTGCATCCCACCCCGCATTCGATGCTCTTCTACGACATGATCGTGTTGAACGGCTATCTTTTGATCAACCTCATCTGCGGCTGGTCGGCGCTTCACGCGATCTACAAGGGCGACAAGTATCCCGACTGGGTGAAGCCCTTTATCTATCTTTCTATTCCGTGGGCCTTCAGCATTCACACGGTCACGGCTTTCTTGTACGCCGGTTTGCCCGGTCGTCACTTCTGGCTGACGGCTGTCATGGCCCCCAGGTTCTTGGCCTCGGCTTTCTGCTCCGGTCCGGCCTTGCTCCTTCTCCTGATCTACATCGTCAAGGCCTTCACCAGGTTCGATCCGGGAGAGAAGGCCATCCGCGCCCTGGCCAAGACCATCACCTATGCTCTCTTGGCCAACCTCTTCCTCTTTGGCTGTGAGCTCTTTACGGCCTTCTACAGCGGTATCCCGAGCCATCAATGGTCCATCAAATATCTCTTCGTGGGTCTCCACAACCACATGAAACTCGTGCCCTGGATGTGGACGGCCTACGGGTTGATGATCATTGCGGCCATACTCCTGGTCATCCCGAAGACGCGCAACAACCTGGGGCTCCTGCCTCTCCTCTGCATCCTCGTGGTCATCGGCACCTGGATCGACAAGGGTATGGGGCTCATCGTCGGCGGTTTCGTCCCCAACCCGCTGGAGAAGATCACGGAGTATATGCCCACCTTCCCCGAGGTGATGATTTCCATCGGAGTCTATGCTGCTGGATTCCTCATCATCACCGTCCTCTACAAGATTGCCATCTCGGTGATGGAGAGCCGGGGTCTCATTTAAGAGCTCGATGTATCTAAAAGACGCAAGAAAAAGAGGCCGTGATTTTCACGGCCTCTTTTCTTTTTTGCCACCTTGCCCAAAGGGCGCTAGGGTTTAGAGTTGAAGCCATGAAGAAGTTTGCGTTTCCGCGTCTGGTCATTTCGGGGCAGAGTGGAGGGGCGGGAAAGACCCTCTTCACCCTGGGGTTGCTGGGGGCCCTCCGCAAGCGGGACGAAGCGGTGGTGCCCTTCAAAAAGGGCCCCGATTACATAGACGCTGGCTGGCTTTCCTTTGCCGCCGGAAGGCCGTGTTACAATCTCGATCCCTTTTTCATGAAGCCCGAGGTCATCCGGGCTTCCTTCCTGGCGCGTCGTGAAGAGGGCTCGCTTGCGGTCATCGAGGGCAACCGCGGGCTTCTCGACGGGGTGGACGTGGAGGGCAGTTGCAGCACGGCCCAGCTCGCGCGTATCCTGGATGCCCCCGTGATTCTCGTGCTCAACTGCACGAAGGTCACGCGGAGTCTTGCGGCCTTCGTCAAGGGTTGCCAGATCCTTGAACCCGACATTCGCCTGGCCGGCGTCATCTTGAACCAGATCGTCCGCGCCCGGCACGAGAGGATCATCCGCGAGACCATCGAACGCTACACCGACCTGAAAGTCTTGGGGATCCTCCCCCGTCTCAAGGGTTTTGCCTTTCCCATGCGTCATCTGGGGCTCCTGCCCTGGCAGGAACACGAGGCCGGGGAGGAGGTGGTCGAGCGGCTCACGGAAATCGTCCTCAAAAACGTGGACCTCGACGCCCTGCTCGATATTGCCCGGAAGGCTCCGGCGCTTTCGGGTGAGCCCCTGCGCTGGCGCGAGGAGCCCGCGGAGGTGGTCATCGGTGTCTTTCGGGACCGGGCCTTTCAGTTCTACTATCCCGAAAACTTCGAGGCCCTGAGGGCCCACGGGGCGGAGGTCCTGGAGTTCGACAGCCTCTCCCTGAGGAGGCTCCCCGAAGTGGACGCCCTCTACATCGGAGGCGGTTTCCCGGAGACCCAGGCCGAGGCCCTCGCGGAGAACCGCGATTTGCGCCAGGATCTGCGGGAAGCCGCAGAAGCGGGCCTTCCCATCTATGCCGAGTGCGGCGGTTTGATGTTCCTGGGCCGCTACATCTTCTGGCAGGGGAAGAAGTATCCCATGGTGGGGGCCTTGCCGGTGGACTTCGAGGTCTGTGAGCGGCCTCAGGGGCACGGCTACGTCAAGGCCAAGGTGAGCGGTTCCAACCCCTACTACGCTCCGGAGACCTTTATCATCGGTCACGAGTTTCACTATTCACGTCCGATAAATTTGAAAGAAGAAGCCGTTTCTTTTGCTTTTAGCCTTCTAAAAGGACATGGTTTCGGACAAAAGCGTGATGGCATAGTTTACAGGAATATTCTTGGTGCCTATACTCACATACACGCTCTAGGCCAGACGGAATGGGCTCCCGGTTTGGTAAAGGTGGCCCAGGCCTGGAAAAAATATCGTCTGGGACCTTTACATTATTTTCGGAGGGAATTAGAAGAAGGGGCGACGCGGGAACTCCGAACGGGTTAATCAAAAAAATTTAAACCAGAGAAGGAGGCGCTTATGTTTGAAATTACCATTAACTACGACACCTGTCAGGCTGATGGAGAGTGCATCGAGGCTTGCCCGGCTCAGGTTTACGATGAAGGAGAGGACGGAAAGCCGGTAATCGCTCGTCCTGAAGACTGCCTCGGCTGTGAGACCTGTGTTGAGGTTTGCCCTACGGGCTCCATCACCGTAACCGAAGTCTAAGAAAACTTTAAATTTCCGAAGAAAGGGGGCTTAGGCCCCCTTTTGTGTTTTTGGCCCCTTTTTGAGCTTTTGGATCTCCTGCCGGAGACGGCGGAATTCCTCGTCGAACGTCTCGAAGTCTTCCTGATCTATCAAGCCGCGCAGATAGCGCAGGCGAATCCTCAATGAGAGGTCTTCGGCCTTCAGGTCTTCTATCTCCCCGAGGAGCTGCTCGTATTTTTCAAGGGCCCTCTGGCGCAGTTCCTCCCGCTTCTTTTCCGCGGCCTCCTTGGCTTCCAGGGCCTTTTGCTTGGCCTTTTCAAAGGTGGCCTGGGCCCAGCGGTATTTCCCTTCGCGAAAGTAGGTCTGGGCCCGTTCGAAGATCTTGAGGGCCATCTGCCACTTTTCCGGGGCGTACTGGGGGGCACCGGCCAGGCGCGCGGCGGAGAGGGCCTCCTCGGCCTCCTTCTTCTCTTTTTCCGGGGGCTGCGGGACCTTTAAATGTTGGCCTATCCAGGGCAGTCTGCTTAATTTTTCCGCAAGTTTCGGCGGCAGGGTGAATCCCGTGATCAGCAAGGAGATCAGCATCAGGAAAAGAGCCCTCTTTAAAACCCGCCTGAGCTTGACTATAAGAGTCATGCAGATGCTCCCGATGGGATTTGTGTGTTTCCACTATAAAGGCTTTTGGAGGAAAAGGTGAAACGTATTCTTTCCATCTTCCTTTTGATCGCGGTTTTGTTGGTGGTTATCGGTCTCAGCGCGCTTTTCTTCTACAAGTTCGAAGGCAGTCCTCCAAAGATCCTGCGCTTGAGCATGCCCGAACGCCTGGGGCGGCACGCCAAGATCAGCCTCACCGTGGCTGACGAGCGTTCGGGCATTCGGGAGGTCCTCCTCGTCCTCACCCAAAAAGGACGTCAGGAAGTCATCTTTCACGAGGTCTTCCCCGTGGATCGCCTGCGGGGTTCTGCGGTGCGGGAAAAGAGCTTTGAGATCTCCTTCGAGCCCTTGAAGATGGGTTTTCGCAGCGGCGAGGCCCTCCTCCTCATCCAGGTAACCGACGGTTCCTGGCGCAACGGGCTCAAGGGCAACAGCCTGGTGGCCAAGAAGAAGGTCATCCTCGATCTGGAGCCCGCGCGCATCGTGGTCCTTTCAAACCTCCACTATCTCGTGCCCGGGGGCAGCAATCTCGTGGTCTATCGGCTTTCTGAGCCCGTGCGCTATCACGGGGTCCGCATAGACGACCTCTTCTTCCGCGGCTACGAGCTTCCGTCCTATCCCGGGGCCTGCTTCGCGCTGATCGCCCTTCCCATCGAGAAGAAGAGCGTTTCGAACATGATCATCGAGGCCGTGGATCAGGCGGGCAACAAGTCCAATCTGCCCATTCCCTACTATTTGAAGCGCAAGCACTATCGGCGCGACGTCATCCACATCTCCGACGGCTTCTTGAAGCGCAAGATCCCCGAGTTCCTCGACCGGTATCCGGAGATCCCGCACACCAACCTGCTCAAGGCCTTCATCTACATCAACTCCGTGTTGCGCACCAAGAACAACGAGCAGATCTCGAAGATCTGCCGCCAGTCGCGCGTTGACGACTTCTACGCCACCAAGGCCCTTTTGCGGCTTCCCCGGTCGGCCACGCGGTCTCTCTTCGGGGACCATCGTACCTACTACTACGGCAAGGAAAAGATCGGTGAGGCCACCCATCTGGGCATTGACCTGGCCTCTGTCTCCGGCGCCCCGGTGCCCGCGGCAGCCGAAGGCCAGGTGGTCTTTGCCGACTATCTCGGCATCTACGGAAACACCATCATCCTCGATCACGGTCTCGGGCTTTTCACCCTCTACGCCCATCTGGCCGGCTTCACGGTCTCGGAAGGGGACCACGTAAAACGCGGGCAACTCATCGCCTACACGGACACCACCGGTTTGGCCGGAGGCGACCATCTGCACTTTGGCACCATCGTCCAGGGGATCTTCGTGGACCCGATAGAATGGTTCGATCCCCAGTGGGTGCGCACGCGCATCACCGAAAAGCTCGAGATGGTCAAGGCTAGTCAAAAAGGATCCGCTGGCCTTTAGCCACCTCGCGCAGATGGTCTTCCTCCACCAGTTTGACCCGGCAGGGGAGGCCAAACGTCTCTTCGAATTTCTGCTCGAAGATTTCCGCCAGGCGGTGGAGGCCGAGGATGCTCGGCTCGAAGAGCTGCTCGTTGATGGCCAGCCAGAGCTCGAGTTTTTCGAGGAAGCGGGACCTCTTGATGCGAAGCAGATAGAGGGGCACGTGTCCGTAGGCCTCCTTGAGCAGGGCCTCGATGTAGCGGAGAGAGATCTTGATGCCGCGCACGGACACCCGGCCGTCTATCTGGCCTTCTATCTGCCCGATCCGCGGGGTGGTGCGTCCGCAGCGGCAGTTTCCTTCGA
>Ga0256835_1000645_pt1 | contig 24247 bp, 23 predicted proteins | sample PIR30metaG_FD_185972 | JGI IMG/M metagenome (GOLD analysis project Ga0256835, IMG submission 185972) | Hydrothermal vent microbial communities from East Pacific Rise, Pacific Ocean - PIR-30 | ecosystem: Environmental > Aquatic > Marine > Hydrothermal vents | place: Pacific Ocean: East Pacific...
CGGATACAAAAAATAATCATCTATATTTGTTATATCCAGGATTATTCCAATTACGCCTAGTCCTAATCCTAAGTAGATCATTAAAGTCTCAGTTCCAGACATAATAATAAATTGTAGATAGGATCTTGGAATGCCCGTAATTTCCCAACTAGATTTTGAAAAAAGCTTTGAGACAACAATTGAGCTTACTGTCCATAAGATCGATAAAAAGCCTACATAGAAAATAGTTAACCCAATATAGCTTTTTTTACCGAATGCCTCATTTATCTGTAGAATCATTCGAACAATATAATATGAATAAAATAGTATTAACAAAACAAAAAGTCCTATTATCCAATAAATAGCTATAACATTGCTATAAAAATCCATTTTTTGGGCAATAGAAAGGGCTAAAACTCCTAAAAGGGAAAGAGAAGAAAGACCATATATTACGGTTTCGAGGGAATTATTATCTTCTTTTCTAAATTCATTACTCATTATTTCTTCAATACTAATAATGTTAATAGATTTAACTCTATTGGCGATAAGTCTCTTTCCTTACGAAAGTAGGTGATGAAAGCAAGCCGACAAGACTATATTTCAATATTGTTAAGAAATTATGACATACTAAAGAAAGACAAGAAAGACTGAAGCTGTCTAATTTTGTATTAATCCCATGGGAAAAGCCAATAAAAACTATTCCAGATTATTCCTTATAAGAGGAGTAAATGGTTCTGGAACAATATTATTGATAAAGAAGAAGTATTAGAAAAACAAGAGGTAAATTACGATAATCTTGGGGAGAAAGCTCACCAGTTCACTGGTGGGATGAATACCCATGAAGTGGGAAGAAAGACCTAGGAAAAGAAAAAAAAGAGAAAAACGATCAAAATACAGAAAAAAACAAGAAGACAAGCAGAAAAATCCACAAATACCTACAACACATTTCTCTGGGAGAGTTTTTCCGCGTGCTGGAATGGAAAACACAACTCTACGACAGAAAAACCATGAAAGTAAACCCTAAAAACACCAGCAAAACATGTTCTAAGTGCGGACACGCAAACCGCAAATTGAAATTAGGCGATAGAGTGCTCAAATGCTCAGTGTGCGGGCTGGAAACAGACAGAGACTTGAACGCCTCTATAAACATTCTCAAAAAAGGGCTGGAGTTATTAACCCTGACCAAGGCTCCGTCTATCTCGTTCTCGTCGGGACACGGCGAGTACAGGCGCGAAATGGCATGCCCCCATACATGCCTATACGCCGAACCCCACGCCTTCAGTCGTGGGAGCATGTCAGAAAATAAGATATTATGGAAAATAAATTAAATATAGTTTATATTAATTAATTACTAATTTTAGAGTAGGAATGTCAATGGTTTAAGTACCAACCATGGATATATCCCTAGTAAAATAATAATCAATGCGATGAGTCCAAATAATATTCTAATTAGTTTCTCATTAGTTGATATTGTTGTGTCTATCTCAGCAACAGGGGAATCAAAGACAAGTATTTTGATTATCCATAAGTACCCACCAAAAGCTAGTGCACTGTTTGCGATAGCTATGAATAATGCCCAGAAAAGCATTGCCCCACCTATTCCTGAAGTAACTAATACTTGTTTATATAGTACAAATAATATTAAGAACTTCGAAACAAATCCTCCGGTTAGTGGTAACCCTCCTAATGAGAAGAATGCGATCATTATGATCGCTCCTAAGTATTTGTCTTTTCGTCCAATACCTCTTAGTTCCCTTAGCTCTCTTGTGTGGTATTTATGGATGAAGTAACCGCTAATCATAAAGAGGAGTGCTTTGGCTATTGCGTGGTTTATTGTGTGAAATATCAGTGCTATCGTTGCTAGGGTTCCAGGAATTCCGGCTACTAATAGTAAGAATCCCAAGTGGACGGTAGTAGAATATGCCAGCACTCTCTTGAAGTCTTGCACATCTTTTCTCATTAACTGTGCTAACACCATAATATTTCCTTCTGTTATGGTTATTAGTCCAATTATTAGTAGTGCTTGGTTAGTTTTTGCGTCGAATCCTTGGACAGGGGTTAGAATTAAGACTGTTCTATAGATGCCGTAAATACCGGTTTTAACTAATAGCCCTGATAGTAGGGAGCTGATTGGTGCGGGAGCTGCGGGGTGCGCATCGGGTAGCCACTGGTTAAGAACAACGAAACCACCAGTAACTCCGAATCCTAAAATTATGAAGCCAAGAGAAAGCTTCCCGAGGATACTGCTTGTAACATTTATCTGTTGAAGAGTAGTAAAGTTGAGGCTTGGAGAGACTAGAGTCATAAGTCCGAGCCCGAAAAGAAGGATTAGGGAGCCTAAACTACTAATTACTAAGTACCTGAAGCCAGCAATAATTGATTCTTTTCTTTTTTCGAAAACTACTAATGCGTAACCCGTCAAGACCATTAATTCCCAGAATACAAAAATAAAGAAATAATTATCACCAATGAGAACCAAAGTCATTCCTAATTGGAGTACGAAATATAAAGTGAAGTAGCTGGCTTGTTTTTCTTTTTCAATGTAGTAAATAGAGAATAGCCCCACAATGAACATTATAGCCTGAAATAGTACTAATAATGCTACTGATAGCCCATCTATTTGTAGACCATAGGCAAATTTCGAATAGTAGGTTGTGTTATGGGTTTTACTTGCCATGTATATTGCAATAATTATTTCTGTCATTAGCAAGAACATGTTTATGACCGTTAAAATATCGATTATTAATCTTTGATGGTTTCTAACTGCGATTACAGAGGAGAACCCAATACCAATTACTGGAATTATTATTGTTGCTATGAATAATATGTCCATATCCATTTTTTCATCCTCCTATGAACGTCAAAATAATCGTCCCAGTGATTATAATAGTAAACAAAGTCCAATTGAGGTCTCCTGTATGTGTCCGTCTAAATTCATAAGAAACAAATTTCAGGCCATTCCATAATGTGCTCCATGCTGCTTCTAAATAGAAGCCTTCTCTTGCTGCTTTTAATAACCAGGCAATAATGAACCATTCAGATATTTTCTGAACCGTTTTAGGCCAGGAAATTAGGCTGTAATAAGAAATTAAGAAAATAACAATTACAATCACTGTCATAATTATTGTGCTGATTAGTTCTGTTCCTTTCATTTCAGGCATTTCTACGTTATCTAACAAATTCTTGAAAAGATTATCAAGTATATAATAGAATAACCCCCCAATTGCTGCTCCAACAGATAGAATAATTATTACAATCTTCATTATGATGAATGTTGCTGTCTTTTCATGATCTTCTTCTTCAGTGATACCAGTGAACATAAAGTAAAACATTCTCCCAACGTACATAGCGGTAAATAGTGCGGTTAAAGTAGCTAAAACATAGGCGATCTTTAGTGATGTGCATGGATGTTCTGTAGTAGCTTCAAGAGATACACCTATGAGTAGTTCTTTGCTGAAGAACCCGTTAAATGGCGGTATTCCCGAAAGTGCTAATCCTCCCGTCAATAATCCGATAAAAGCTACTCTATCTTTGTTCCAAGAGGCAGTTCCTCTCATTTCTCTCATGTCTCGTGAATGTGTTTTGTGTATCAGATAACCTGCAGTTAAGAAAAGTAATGCTTTGAATATTGCATGTGAAATTAAATGAAATTGAGAAGTTAAGAAAGCCATGTTCGAGAGTTTATTTTCTTGGGGATCTGAGGAAAAAGTTGCGAATGCAACTCCAATACCTAAAAACATGTACGCCAGCTGAGAAATAGTCGAGTATGCAAGCACTCTTTTTATGTCAAAACTAACCAATGCAGAAAGTGCTGTGATTAAAGCAGTTACTCCTGCAACGATAGTTATTGTTGTCGAAAAACTTTTGACTTCCCATATTCTTATTGTGGGGCCGTTGATCACATATAATCTTGCTATTAAGTATACTCCTGCCTTTACCATTGTCGCAGCATGAATTAATGCAGAGACGGTAGTTGGACCTTGCATAGCGTCAATATCTACATTTTCAGGGCTGCTTAACCAAGGAATAAATGGTATTTGTGCACTTTTACCGAATGCCGCCATCAAAAACATAAAACAAATAGTGTGTGTAGACGCCACAGACAATGGATTTGCAAGAGTTTCTAATTCTTTGAACACAGTAGTTCCTGTTTCTACATAAATAATTATGATCGCCACTAAAAATCCTATATCTCCAATTCTTGTAAACACAAAAGCTTTGATTCCTGCTTTAGCACATTTTTCTCCTTGTTCGCCATTTTTAGTAAACCAGTGCCCAATAAGACCAAAAGAGCAAAGACCTACAATTTCCCATCCAACATACATTAAAACAAAGTCTCCAGCGATTACCAGTAAAATCATTCCCCCGATAAATAACTGTATGAAGAACCAGTACCGTGTTAAATGGTCATCATCAGCCATATATTCAAGTGAAAACAATGCAATTAAGAACCCTAATTCGCTGGCGATTAATGCCATGAATATTCCAAGTCCGTCCGGTCCTATTACTAATTTAAGTGCAGGTGCGTCTAGTAGAGGAACTATTTTTATGGTAGAAAGCTCGGGGTACTCCCATTTATTTATTATTAGCATAATAAAAGCTGAAGTAGCACTTGCTCCAGCTATAAATGATGTAATTATTCCTAATAATTTAGATAAGTGTTTCCAGATTTTATCTCCAACCCAGGAAAGTGATGCTCCTATGAATGGAGGTAATAGCATTAAGTAAAGTAATAACTCTTGTTGCATTTTTTACCACCTCAGTCTCTTAATGGTAGAAGAAACATCTACTGTGCCAGTTTCTTTGTATTTCAAAGTTATAAGAGCTAAAGCAAGACCTATTACCCCACTAGCAACAGCCAAAGAGATAAGAGAATATGTCTGACTTATTGGGTCGTATTCCGGGTTAGCAATATACCCAAAAGTAATAAACGCTGAATTTACGGCAGTGACAAGTATCTCAATTGCGATAATCATTCTTAAAGCATCTTTTCTTGATACTAAACCGTAAAGGCCAACCATGAACAGTATAATACTGCACGCTAACCAAAAAGCCACATTTGCATCCATTTTATTCTACCTCCCTATTTGCTCTATATTGCTGGATGTACATTGATGCAAATACTGCAACAAAAAGCACCAAAGAGACTACCAATGTGGCTAACCGAAAATCAACGGGTTGACAAGGACAGCCACTCCCGTACCAGAAAACTAAGATACTCCTCTTATTCGCAACGCTTATGTCCGTAATTCCTGTTTCCTTGACTAGTGTGATCGGGATGTTTTTGAAGAAGCTGTAAATGCTAGCCAATGATAAAAGAATAAAAAGAATTGTACCCGTAGTTCTTTTTCTTATAAAATGAACTTCAATGACTTTTTCGCCTTCCACATCATGTTTCTGTTCTGTTAATTTAATGTCTCCTGGCTCAATAAAATTCGCAGTAGCTATGAAAAGAACTGCTAATACACCCGCATAAATCAATAACTGGAAGACCCCTAAATATTGGGCCCCAATGTAAATAAACAGCAGACCTATTGCAACGTTAGAAACGATCATCCATATTATTGAATTAATTCTTTTTTGAACTTCAACTGCTAAAAACCCTGTTATTATTGCTGTTGTAAATAATACCATGATAATTAAGTCAATCATTTTTATTCCTCCTTTTTCTTCCCGTTTCTTTGAACAAAATGTTTAGTAACAAAATCTTCTTTGTTATCTGAAGCCGTGAGCCACTTATCAATTAAATGAATAGCATCAAAGTTACATGCTTTTTCGCATTCCTGGCAGTAACAGCATTTTCCAATATCTATTGTGAAGTAACCGTTTTTCTTATCCAGTTTTTCAATTAGAATCGCTCCAGTAGGACAAACTCTTTCACACTTCATGCATAACGTGCATTTTTCAGGAATCAGAACCGGTGTTCCCCTGTATCCTTTTGGTAAAGAGACATGCTCTGCTGGAAACATTACTGTTACTGGTTTGCTAAACAAGTTTTTCAAAGCCTGTTTTGACGCGGATAAATAACCTATTAATGATGTCATCTTTTAACCTCCTATTGTCTCTAAAATCAGAACCAGTAACATGCCAATTAGACTGAGTGGAAGGAAGTAGCTCCATAGAGCAGATATTATTTGATCGATTCTGAGTCTGCCGCTGAGCACATAAATATAAGACAAAATGAACATCACTAGTAAAAATTTCATTAAAAAGAACAGAAATCCTATGACGTATGTCCATGGTTCAATAAGATTTAGGATGATTAAACCAGTCCTAGGCCCTCCTAAAAATATTGCTGTGATCAGAGCACTAAGATTAAATAAATTGACCATGTCGGCCATTTCTGTCATTGCTAAATCCGCGCCAGTAAGTTCAGTACTCCAACCATGTACAATTTCTGTTTCGGCATGGGGTGCAGAGAAGGGAGATAATTCTAATGCGCCAATTGCGCTGTAAATTGCAACTATTATTAATATTGTCCACGGTATGAGGTATAACCATGTTAACTTATTGACGATTTCTCCGGTCTCCGTCCTTGGAAACATACTAATCCCAAGTTTTTCCGTCATTTCGGAAATTCTGATGCTTTTGGTCATAATACCCATGCTAGCAATACTTACTGCTAGCGGGATCTCTAGAGATATTTCCGTCATTACTGCTCTTCCAGCTCCACTTATTGTGTATGGATTTCTACTTGCCCAACCAACGAAATATGCTGTGGCTCCGTGGATTGATATTAAGAAAAGAATGAAATACACGTCACCATCAAATGAAAGTATACCTTTAGGTGAATATACAGGCATAAACAACGCGATTAGAATGGCAACGCCTAGCTGGATCATAGGCATTAAATGCATGATACTTGCGATAGACTCATGCGGATAAACTCTCTGTTTTGCTAATAATTTTCCCATGTCGTAGTACGGTTGCAGAAACGGTGGTCCCACTCTATTCTCCATTCTTGCTACTATCTTCCTAACCATCCATGAAGAAAAGAAAGCCATGAATAAAATGAACGCAATACCCGGAAAAACAAATATTTTTACTATTTCTATAATCATTTTTTTACACCTCAAAGATCTTTATCTTTTCGTTTAATCTGTATCTTCGATTAGCCTTGGAGATTAATTCTTGCCCGCTGATTTCTTTTGTTTTCCCTGTTTTCGCATCTACAAACGTTACTCTTTCCATACAACCGATACAAGGATCAATAGATCGAATTATCATAGGAATATCGGCTACTTGCATGTTTTTGAATCGATACATCAGAGAAGTTATATTTGCCAGAGTTGGTGCCCTTACTTTATGTCTATAAGGTGCATTTTTGCCGTCACTTAAGATATAATGGATGTCTTCCCCTCGGGGTGCTTCTACACGAGTGTGTGCTTCTCCTTCTTGTAGCCTTGTTTTTACTTTAATTGCAATGTCTCCTGTGGGAAGGTTCTCAAGAACATATAAACACATCTCAACAGATTCTAATGCTTCATCAAGTCTAACCGCCATCGTTGCATAAACATCCCCTTCTGAACGATAATACACTTTGAATGGTATTTCTTTATATGCTGCATAAGGCACGTCTTTTCTTAAATCAAAATTAATGTTAGAAGCTCGTGCAGTAGGGCCTACAGCTCCAAACCTTATTGCATCTTCTTTAGAAAGATACCCAACATTCTTGATCCTTGCTAGAAATGTTTTTTCTTTCTCCATTACCTCTTTGTGCTTAGAAATATTTTTTCTAAGCTTTTTAAGCTTAATAATCATCTTTTTCCTTAAATTCTCGTCAATGTCTCTTCTAACACCACCAATTGTCATCATTGCATAATTAACTCGGTTTCCAGTCCACATTTCTAGTAGATCCATTACATCTTCGCGGTCTCTCCAGGTAATATGAAACATATAGTCATATCCGCCATCATGGGCTAATACTCCATACCATAAAATATGGCTGTGTATTCTCTCAAGTTCTGAGACTAGTACTCTTAACCATTGTGCTCGGTCAGGAACTTGGTCTAATATTTTATCTACCTTTTCGGCAGTTAACACGTACGCTAACTGGTGCGCAGAAGAACAAATCCCACAGATCCTCTCTATTAAGTAGAGATTCTTAATCCATGTTCCTTGTTCAAGAGCCTTTTCAATGCCCCTATGATTAAATCCAAGTCTCAATTCCACATTCTTAATGTCTTCTCCCTCAACTGTAAACTTGAACCTTATTGGCTCTTTGTGGGTAGGATGTTGTGGACCGACTGCCATAACATAGTCTTCTTCCTCCTTCAATGGAATAGTGGGGTTGTAACCAACACCTAACTCATCTAGTTTCTGTTGTAACTCCTTTCCAGTATAGTCCTTTCTTAGGGGATAAAGGTTATCTGGAAAATCATCTGGTAATAAAAGCTTATCACGGTGATCTGCACCAATAAATTCTACACCTAATAAATCCGTTACTTCTCGTTCATACGTAACTGCTGAGGGATAAATATCCTCAATTGTTGAGATCTTTGGTTTGTCCATAGAAACTATTGTTTCTACAAAAATAGCTGGTGCTAGTTTTTTGTTTAAAGGAGAAGATAACGGATAATCTATTTGGATCTTATTATCGACTTGCAAAGCTATGATTGTACTTAAATGAGTTAACCCTAGATCATATAGTTTTCTCATTTCTTCTAGTAATCTGTTAGGTTCTACTCGGAGTACGGGTGTTTGATCACTTAATTCCCTGCTTTCCATTGTTTTTACTTCTTTCTTTATCTCTTCCATGCTAATCTTCACGTCGTCACCTCCTCACTCCTAATCGGTTCTTGTGTCAGATTACTAACACTGTCTTTCTCTTCTTGCTTCTCTAAGTCTAATGACGCAAGTTTTAACAATAGCTTATAAACACCAAATACAATTGCTTCTGGCCTTGGTGGACATCCTGGAATATACATTGCCACAGGAACAACTTTGTCAATTCCACCTAAGGTATTGTAGCAATTATGAAAAACACCCCAATTAGTTGCACAACTACCAACAGCAACTACAAATTTTGGGTCGGCCATTTGATTATAGATTCTTTTTAATCTTGGAGCCATAGAGCGGGTCACAGATCCAGTACACAGTAAAACGTCAGCGTGTCTTGGAGATCCTTTTAATTTAATCCCAAATCGTTCTACATCGTATCTTGGAGTAAGTACTGCAAGGATTTCAATATCACATCCATTACAGGAACCACAATTAAGATGACTGACCCATGGAGACTTTATTAATGCATTTTTTACAATTTCTAATAATTGTTGGTCACTCACTTCGAAGCACCTCCTTTTTCAATAGTCATACTTCTAGCCTCAACTCTTCTAACAAGTAACGTTGTGTAGAAAATGATAATGAAAAATGATGCAGTAGTCCAGTTCAAAGGTTTGTAGCCATAATAACCCAATACATAAAATGTTGCGCAGAAAAAGCCTAAGACATGTAAGATCAAAAAATAGATTGACCTGTTAAATGCACTTATGCCATATCTCCGTGCTTTAGGCTGTAACAACTCTCCTCCTTGATACAGTTTTGAATATCTTGAAGGGGTTTGAGTCAAGACTTTGGATAGTTTTAATTCTAATAAATAAACAATAAATAAGACTAAGCCTATTCCAATCACTATTAATGTAATTGTTAATCCATTCTGGCTAAACATTTTTATCACCATAGAGCACTCGTTGATACGATTATCGCATGAAAATTGAGCACATACTATTCGATCTTAATAATTAAGATTTCAGTATAAATAACCTAAACCCACTGATCTCAAACACTTTATTAAAATAATTAAGAAATTGTGCAAACATCCGAATATCTTTTTATTAATTATTGAATTAAGTCAATATTATGATATTAATAATGTCTTATTTCAATAATGTATAGTATGAAATCCGTATTTTTGTACAATATCTAGAAACATACCTCAAACTAAAAAAACATTCATATTAGGGAGAAGAAAAAATAGTAAAAAGTTTAAACTAACTTAAAAACGAGGAAGTTATTTTTGTTAATAAAGTCAATTAAATTAATACAACGGGAAAAACATTTATTGAAGAGATATGGGCAAAGATTTGACAAAAGCGATGAGTGTGTCAGCTCCATATACAATGGCAATACTTATAGTTGGGTTTGGTATTGGTGGTTATTTTATAGCTAAAACAATGGAACTTCAAGGAGCCGGCACTGCTCTGCTCGTGTTAATTGGGGTTATAGTGGGTTTTGCTCTTTCGCTATATGATCTAATTATTTCCAGTAAATTAGAAGAAAAAAAATTACAAAAAGAATTAAAAGAGCAGGTTAAAATTGAAGCACTGCAAGAAATATTAAAAGAGAAAGAAAAAGAGGAAGAAAATCCTAACGAGGATACTGTTTAAGTTATAGTTTAATTCATCCACCATGATTATTAGTTATGTTCGTGAACTACCCATCGCTTTCGTATGGTGTTCTCCAACCGTGCTTCACGGTGTTGGGGAATTCAAGTACGAAATGCCTTCAGGAAGCGTTCTGTCTAAGAAGCGTCTACAACAAGATCATATTGATGATATATACAAACAAAAAGTATCAGTTTTCATTTCCCACCTCGCGGAATGGAACCTCACGCCGATAAAGTTAAATTGTTTATTTTATGTTGGGTGAAATATAAGATGATTGATCCATTTTTTAAGAAAGGTGATCCTGTATTAATTGTTTATAAGGGCCAGAGAGAATGGTTAAGTATCGTTGGGAAAACGCTCCATACTCATGTTGGTGTTTTTGACCTAAACGATTTAATTGGTAAGCCATCTGGGACTGTTATACATGCTCAGAATGGAAAAAGAGCTGTTGCTTATCGCCCAAGATTAAGAGAATGGGTAACTAAGTTTCGTCATGAATCTCAGATTATTTATCCCAAAGATGCAGGAATTATAATTACGTATTCAGATATTAAACCAGGAGATGTTGTATTAGAAGCAGGAACAGGCTCTGGAGCATTAACCGCGTATTTATCTCGGGCGGTAGCGGAGAACGGAAAAGTTATAACTTATGAAGTAAGAGAACATGCTTTTGAAGCTGCCAAAAGGAATTTGGAAAAACTTGGAATTACCAATGTTGAACAAAGGTTTAGAGACATTGTTGAGGACGGATTTGATGTAGATGATAATTCTGCAGATGTTATTGTTTTAGACATGGGTGAGCCTTGGAAAGTCCTAAAAGAAGCATATCGAGTACTGAAACCTAGTGGGACATTGACGGTATTTATACCTACTTATAATCAAATAGAGGCAACTTATTTAGGTATGTTAGAAATCGGATTTGAAAAGATAGAAGCTTTAGAGTTATTGGCAAGACCAATTCAGCTGAAAAAGAATGCAATTAGACCTGTAACTAGAATGATTTCTCATACTGGTTTTCTTATGTTTGCTCAAAAAATTGTTAAGACTTTAGAATGATTTTAGTTTAGCCAGCCAGAAATTCTTTTCTAATTTCTAATTGGAGGAAAAGAAAGGGCTGACAACATTATTTTTTATACTTTAGTAGCATCAAAATAAAGAAAGACCGGGTGGAAGCATTTTATTTTGTAGTTTATGTGGAGAGAAGACTCCATAATATTTTCTCGAGATCATTTCTTACAAGTCTTACAAGGAATTAAGGGAGGAAGTGACTGGGGCAAACTCTTCGTGAAGCAGTAATCTATTTGCGAAAGCGAGGGAGTGGCTCAATAGCTCACAAAAACTAATTTGTATTATATAGTACTTTTTACAAATTCTAAAAATTGCTTTAGTGCAAGTTCTAACGTTTCATATTGCACACCTAAGCTTATTCTCACGTGTCCTTTTCCAGCTGGTCCAAAAGCGCTCCCAGGTGTAACAGCAATTTTCTTTTCTGTTAGCAAGTCAGTAGTGAATTTTTTATCATCAATATTTCCATCTCCTAATTTTATGAATGCATACATCGCCCCATGAATTGGGCTTAGGAATACTTTGTCACACTCATTAATCATTTTTTCAACTAATTCTATTCTTGGAGGTAGTTTCTCTTTTATTGTCTTTCTTGCAATTTCAATATTATCTATTGCTTTTATACCTGCATATTGAGAAACACTTGGGGGGCAACTAGTAGTAAATTGAACTATTTTATTTACTTGGTCTATAATTGACTGGTTTGCAATGACCCATCCTAGTCTTAGACCTGTCATTGAAAAAGTTTTACTGAAACCATTTATTATTATACCTTTTTCACGCCATTCTGGGAATTCTAAGATTGAATGTGGTTCTTTTCTAAAGGAGTACTCCCAATATATTTCATCCGATATGACATAGAAATCATTATCCATTGCTAGTTCAATTAAGCCTTTGAGTGTATCATAAGAATAAATTGATCCAGTTGGGTTATTTGGTGAATTGATAATTATTGCTTTAGTCTTATCTGAAATTTTACTTTTAACTTTCTCCAAATCCAGATCAAATTCGGGGCTATCAAGATTTAAAAACACGGGCTTTGCCCTAATGCTTTTTACAAGAGTAAAGTACGAGACCCAGCAAGGATCTGGAATAAGTACTTCGTCTCCAGGATTAAGAACTGCAAATAATGAGGAGAAAATACCGTGTTTGGCACCACTAATAGAAATTAATTCACTTTCATCTATTTCTGTATTTGTTATATCTTTAGTGTAAGATATAATTGCGTCTAATAATTCTGGTATTCCTTTACTAGGTGTATATGTAGTTTTCCCATTTTGTGCCGCCCAACAAATCTCATTTAACACAGGCTTAGGAGGAGGAAAGTCAGGCTGTCCAATTTCTAAATGGTAAACTTTGTAACCCTGCTTTTCAAGTTTCTTGGCTACTGCAAAGACTTCTGCCGTAGCGCTTCCTTCCAGAGCAGAAACTAGGTCTGACAAATACACAAAAACAAACTTTTACTATAATCCTAAAAAACTCTCGATTATTTACAATGTTTAAAACGTAAATAAATACGTTTGAATAAGCGTTTTCACATTATCTCTATTTTAATCTATATTTTACGATCTCAACAGTAAATTTACTCTAAAGACGAGAATGAGAGTTGAACCAATAGCTAGTTAGATTGCATAAGAATGCACTAAAGGAAGACCGGGTGGAAGCATTTTATTTTGTAGTTTATGTGGAGAGAAGACCCCATAATATTTTCTCGAGATCATTTCTTACAAGTCTTACAAGGAATTAAGAGAGGAAGTGACTGGGGCAAACTCTTCGTGAAGCAGTAATCTATTTGCGAAAGCGGGAGGTTTACTTATTCTTTTCCTAGTCTATCCCATCCTCTCATCATTAATTCTTGTGCATATTGTATCCCAAATTTAACCGCCTTAACAATATCTTCTCCTCTTAATAAGGCATAAACTAACCCTGCATTGAATGTATCTCCAATCCCCACATGTGTAAGTGGTTCGTTTTTAAGTACAGGAACCATTACTGTATCTCTTTTTTGTGATGAATATATTGAAACCTTCTCAGCAGTATGAACAATAAAAAAAGATGCAATCTCTATGAAAAACTCAAGTGAATACTTTGAGATTAGTTTTTCAGCTTCAAATTCATTTACAGAAATAATCTTATTGGCATTTATATTTTTGAAACTTTCTTCATACCATTTTTTTAGTTCTTCCCATTGAGAAAAATCCTTAAGAGTTGAAGGATCAAATAGAGCTACTTCTAATTTGTTATTATTTTTAATAATATTAGACATAAAGTAAAATAATTCATTCCATTCTCTATTTAATCCAATATTTAAAAAAGAAACTATTTTAGTCTTTTCTAATGCGTCTATAGCATTCTTCTGTAAATCATTGGGAGCAACAAAATTATTAACATAATTTATTTGTAATTCTCCTTTTGTTGTTTCTAAAGCTACCGTGATATTTGACGTAAAATCCTTTTTTTGCTCACCTAACGTTCCAGTTTTCATTTTTGGTTCTGATATTTTTAATAATGCTTCATATACAGGATCTATTTTTCCCCAAAAAATAACATTTTCTTTTTTACGATGTAACGCTCGTGCAAAATTAAAACCATTTCCGCCTGGAACTAACTGTATACTACTCCAAGGATGATGATCTCCAATGCCTGGAAGAGTATCAGAAAGGGAACCACTTTTATCAAGTATTTTTGTTAATACGTCAATAAATACGGGATCGAATCCAACATTTAACATATAATTCAATCATCAGTGCTTTTTTATTAGCTTTTTCGAAAAAATATTGTTTTTTTTATTATTTACTTCATAATATACAACTTCATTCAGTTGTTTATTAGAAAATAAATAGTATGAAAGAGGTAACAAAGGTGTGGAGATAAATAAAAGGCATGTAATGGGGACACTATTGATTTCATTTATTTTTATTTATGCTTTTTATGGCTTATATGTAGTATATGCAGATGATGAAAATGAAAACGGTGACTATGAAAATGAACGAGGTAGCGATTTTGCTGAAGGACTTGGTGTTACAGCAATAATGATGCTATTTTTAGGTTCCCTATTCGTGATTCTTAAACGGTTACAAGTATTTTCTAAACTATATCTAAAAGGAATAGAATATGAAGAAGTCCAAATCACACGAAAATTCATATCTCGTTTCTACCGTGAATATAGGAAACCAGCATTTTATCTTCACGCCGTAACAACCTTTACTGCAACTATTGTAGCAGCATTACATGGTTGGTTGATGGGTTTACAATATGATTGGGTAACATACTTTGGAGGATTAGCAGTAGTATCTATGATCATAATGAGTCTTTCAGGAATTGTGATGTGGCTTAAATTCTGGCCTCTATGGGAATTCGAAGAAACAAAAACAATGATAAAATGGATTCATCGCCAATGGTTTTTTACAGGACTAATGAGTGTCGGGACATTGATTCACTTTATATTTGCTGATTAAACGTTCATTAAATAAAATGATTCATATTACACTACACTTTGTTCTTATTTCCTCTTTTAATGTTTTTTATTTTGCATTCCTCTTATCATATCATTTAGGTGTCAGCTTATTACGGAGGGTTTATGAATTGCCCAATCAATATTTTTTAATAAACCGCGACTAAAGAGAACTTGTTGGTGATAAATAATGAGCATGCAAGATAAAAAACGCATTCGTAAAAAGAAAAGATTTGGAAAAGTTATTGAATATGTTTCTTACGAAAGAAAGATAGTAGCTGATGAACAATTAATTAAAGCAATAGAAAAAGACGCTATAAAAGGGAGAGTAATTACAGCTCAATCATTAGCAGACAAGCATGATGTAGCTGTTAGTACGGTTAAGCGTATTCTTCATAAGTTAGAATCAGAAGGAAAAATAAAGAAAATTGCATCTACTAAGTGGATGGATGCATACACTCCCCTCTAAGGCTATTATTAGTTGACTATTGCTTTTTTTTAGTAATTGTATTTTCAAATGGGCATTGTAATCCTGATCGCTTACATTAAACTAGTTTTCTAGTTCATTTTTTCCAATTCAATATTTACTCCAACACTTAGTCTAGCTTTATTAACTAAATCAAGCCCTGAAATAACTTTCCCAACATGATTATATGGCTCGATGGTACTTGGTTCATCTTCTAAAAAAATTAGTAATTCACTGTTTCTTGGGTCGAAGGCTACTTCTCCTTTGTCAAAAACTATTTTTTCATGCTCAGATGCTGCTATAATGTCCTTTAATGGAATATGAAGTTCCTTCGGTCTTTTTATTGCTCTGGACTGCACCGGCATTGCTTGAGTTAGCTTTTGGACGGTAAGAGGTGCCAATGCCCGATATAATTCTAATTTTAATGTTCCTATGCCTAAAAGAGTTATGTTTACGTGATAAACTGAGTTACTCATTACGTCCCACCAAACTAGGACAATTGACTTTAAGTTAAAGTAATATAAGAGGTTAATCTTTATGTCTGTAAAAAAAGGTAAAAATAGCTAGGAAAGAGAATTAAGTATTTAGTGCTTCAATTTTTATGCCTGGTTTATTAGTTTCAACAACTAATTCTACGCCTTTATTACTAATCCTAGTTATCGCTCCTTTTGGTAATATCTTAATTTTTCGGGCTAAGATAGTTGTCTCTTTTTTGTTAGGAGAATCATGTTGTGTCTCATTTGCAACTATTGCATTATCTACTCCTCTCCAGATAACTTTAGTAATATTGTTTTCTTTACGAGTTTCTATAATCCCTAAGGGCCTTAAAACAGAAATTAAATCGTATATTCTCCTCTTATGTACCCCTAATTCTTGTGCAAGCCAGGTACTACCTGCGCCTTCTTCTCCTTTTGCTTTTATTAATGCAATTGCTTGTTGAGTGATATCTTCCATCCTCATGTTAGCGACCTCTTCGGAGTGAATTACTCACTCCTCAGAGGCGCGAGCGCATCTTTGAATGACTTGGATCGTTGCCCCCCTGATCCAAGGCTATTATTTACTACTCATCATTCTTTCTTAAATCTTTCTGGATTGGATTCTGATGTAAAAATTTTTCGCCATAGTAATGCTGAGATTGTACCATCGACATATAAAAAAGATCTTTTTTACAGTTTATTATATAACTTATTTTTTAATGTATTACGCGATAAAAAATTTAGACGAAAGACTTAAAATCTATTTATTTTGAGACATAGAAAAAAACAATCGTTTCCTATGAAAAAAACCGGTGAAGAACAATTAAATCAGAATAATAAGATCGATGTAACAACGGATTTATATTTAAAAAACAAGGAGATTGACTCAAACATTATAATTCCTCTTAATTTAATCAATTTTTTAGAGGCTCTCCCTATGCCCGTAGTAGTCAAGACTCCAGACCATGTTATCGTGTTCGAAAATAGTGCGGCAATTACATTATTTGGCGACAAACTAGGAAGACCCTGCTTTGCAAGGTTTGTTCCAGATTCTAATGAATGTGATTGTCCTTTGAGAACAAGTGAAGAATTTACGTTAGACATTCAAGAAATCCATAATGTTAAGCATGAAATAATGTTGGAGGAGGATATAATAAGATATGTTGCAATCGTTAATATTCCCATGTTTTTGAATGATAATACTCCTGCATTTTACATTGAATTAGTTAAAGATTTGACAAATGATTTTTTAGTAGATTTACTTAGTGAACTACCCCTTTCTTTTGCGAGGGGCTTCCTGCTTCACAGAGGAGACTCTCTCCACAGGCGCTACGGGCCGTCCCAGCCCTGCAAGAAAAACACATACAAAAAAAACATATGATGTTTTCGGCTCTCATCCCCCACCTTGCGGAAGGGGACTTCCCGCCAACAAAGTTAAAGATGAGCTTGCTATTGAAAAGTTTGAACTTTTATGGTTAATTACAATGAGATTCAGGGACTTTGACCAAAGTATTTTGGCAAGTGACAACTTGAATCGTATTTTAGAAAACGCGGGAATTTTGCAGTCAGAGTTTTTATTAAAAATTCAGAATTATGCTTATGCCGCTATTGGCCAGGGACATAACTGGCCCGAAGGATTTTTTGGACTGGTTCCATTACTTAACTTGAAAGATTTTAAGGTGTACTATTTTTCAACTAAACTACCTTTCAAATTAGCTCCTAATGATGATCGTTTAAAAGAAGACTTGATTTTACTTGTGATTATTGTAAAAGATAAAGTAGTAAAATTATTTAACAATCAAGAGACTTTGGAACACATTTTGAAAACATTTTTTGATAAAAACATAAATTATTCGGAAGAAATTAATGACACTACTTTAAGATTATTGAAAAAGGAGATTTATTATTATCTAAAAAAGAGATTAAATAATATGGTTCTTTAAATCTTAGTATTAAAAAAGAATCGATGAGTTTATTTTTTGGCTGATTACTTTATTATTCTTATTTAATTAATGACCTCTATTCCTAATTTGACATACTATCACAATTAAAGTCTTGGGATCTGGCGTATAGATATTTACGGGCATTATTGCCATTTCTCATCTGTAATCGTCGTGTACCGATTAGGGGCTAACTCTGTGTTTTAGTATTTACCTACGATCGGTAGTCTATTAGTTCTTTGATAGGTTTTCCTCCCACCAATTCTAGTGGTGGACATCCTGCTTCACGGAGAGTTTGCCCCAGTCACTTCCTCTCTTAATTCCTTGTAAGACTTGTAAGAAATGATCTCGAGAAAATATTATGGGGTCTTCTCTCCACATAAACTACAAAATAAAATGCTTCCACCCGGTCTTTCTTTAGTGCATTCTTATACAATTCAACAAAGGTTTTTATACCTTCTTAGAAGGTAAATCTCCATTGACAGAATTAAAAATGATTAAAATTAAAGGAGGAGAAAACTTTTAGAAAGGGTTGCGGAGGCGGGGCTGAATAATATCTTATTTGATTTTTCTAAGGACGATGTCTATTGTGGATACAGTTCTGGTTCCGTTTTGGCCTTCTACTTCTTCAGAACCGATCTTAATGCCTGCGAGTTCAACCATTCCTGCTAGGAATTTTTTCCTCACAATCTCGGCGACGTCTACGGCTCTGGAGATAGAGCGTCCACGTGCTCTAATAATGCAAGTGTCGTATCCCTTGTTAAATATTGTTACGCATACCAGTGTATAGCTGGTAGCGTTCTTTTTACCAATGAAGACAGTATTTTCGTCACTCTGTTCATAGTCGCTAAAATCAACAATTGGTGATTTCGGAATAGAATCATCGTCTTTTCTGCCTAAGATTATTTCGATGGTGCTTATGCTTCGGATGCTACCTCTTTCATTGGTAATTTCTTCGCTGTCAATGTTGATCTGTTTCAACTCGACTACTTCATTTAAGAAGCGTCGAAGAGTGATCTCTGCCACGTCAATGGCTTTGCTGATGGAGCGTCCACGTGCCTTTATGGTGCAACTTGGAGCGCCTTTGTTAAACACGGTTGTCACTACTAAAACGTAGTTCATTGCATTTTTTTTACCAATGTAGACCGTGTTGATTTCATCGTCTAATGTTTTTGGTTCACTTGTCATTGCTGGTCAACTCCTTGCTTTGTTTGGAGCAAAGGTATGTACCGCAAGCCCAAAGTGCTCGGGTCATTTATGGATTCACTTCCTATTTATTAAGTTGTGTTTTATTGTATGTGATTTTTTCCCACAAATTAACAAAAAAATTTTACAAAGCGAAACACACAATCACATAATTTTGAAAGCGGGAAGATCCATTAAATATTTTCGTTTTTTTTATTTTTGCTATTTTTTAATATTTAAAATTTTTAAACGATAAAAATTTAAAACAATATATTTGTTTTCAAAAAGCTCAAATTTTTTAAATTATAATATAATTATGACGTTTTTACATAAAACACGTTTTTTGACGCGTAAAGGTGCAGTTTTTATTAATCGATTTTTTTCATCTTAATCTCGAAGGATTGAAACATCTTTAAATGTTAAGAAGATTCTCAACATGATTATAAAAAGTCTAAGAAAGGCTTTTGTAAGGTGATAAAAATGAAAGGCTGGAATGGCAAAATCTTAAGAATTAATCTTTCTACTGGAGAAACAAAAGTAGAGGCCTTCGATGAGGAATTCGCCAAAAAATTTATTGGGGGCCGTGGATTTGCTGCTAAAATTTTGTGGGATGAATTAAAACCAGGAATTGACCCATTGGGTCCTGAAAATAAATTAGTTATTGCAGCTGGTCCATTGACCGGATTAACTTTACCTAGTAGTAGTAAGTTAGTTGTTGCTGCCAAAAGCCCCTTAACTGGTGGTTATGGTGATGGGAACCTAGGAACTCATTTTGGCATTGAACTTAGACGATCAGGTTACGACGCTGTAATTGTTGAAGGTAAAGCTGAAAAGCCCGTATATATTCTCATAAAAGATGATAACGTAGAAATCAAATCTGCAGAGGACTTATGGGGTAACGGTTACTTTGACACGCATGCCTCCCTTGAGAAGGAATATGGTCGTAAAGCCGGAATCATTGGAATTGGCCAAGGTGGAGAGAAACTAGTTAAATTTGCCACGGTACGCTCTGAAGAAGGACGCTCTGGTGGAAGACCAGGAATAGGTGCAGTAATGGGGAGTAAGAATCTAAAAGCATTAGTTGCTCTTGGTAGTAATGACTTTCCAACTGCCGACCCTGATGCCTTAAAACAACATGCAAAAGAAGGATACAACCAGATCAAAAGCGCCACTGCATATGATCATTGGATGAGACAAGGGACAACAATGGTGTTGGCTTGGTGTAATGAAACAAGCACATTACCTGTGAAAAACTATTATATGGGGACATGGGATAAGTCCAAGGGAATCGACGGAGACATGCTTGAAAAACTAATGATTGCAAGATATGGTTGTCCCCGCTGTAACATGCAATGTGGTCTTACAATCAAAGAAATAAAAGATGAAGAATCAGAACTGGACTATGAGAATATAGGGATGCTTGGTTCAAATATTCTAATTTCAGACCTCAAAGTAGTAGGTACATTAAATAGAATGGCTGATGATTATGGCCTTGATACTATTTCTTTAGGTAGTGTTTTAGGATTTGCTGCAGAAGCTTCCGAAAAAGGTTACATTGATGAAAAAATTGAGTGGGGTAATAAAGATCAATTTATTGAATTAATAAATAAAATTGTCAAAAGAGAAGGTCTCGGTGATTTATTAGCCGAAGGTACTAAGAAAGCAGCAGAAAAAATTGGTCATGATTCTATTAAATTTGCAATGCAAGTAAAAGGATTAGAAGTTAGTGCTTATAATTGCCATGCGACACCTGGAATGGCATTGTCATTTGGTACTTCCCCCATTGGTGCACATCATAAGGACGCTTGGGTAATCTCCTGGGAAGTCCAAAACGATAGAATGAGTTATGGACCTGAAAAAGCAACAAAAGTAATTGAATTCCAAAGAATTCGTGGAGGAATGTTTGAAAGTCTTACTACTTGTCGTTTACCATGGATTGAGTTAGGGTTTGACTTGGAATGGTATCCCAAATATCTAAAGGATGTTACTGGCCTTGACTTCACTCTCGATGATCTATGGGAAGTAGGAGACAGAATATATGCTATCATTCGTGCATTCTGGGTAAGAGAATTCAAAGATCAGTGGAATAGAAAATGGGACTATCCTCCGAGAAGATGGTTTGAAGATCCATTACCAGACGGCCCCTTAAAGGGAGCACATCTTGACTATGATAAATATGACCAATTATTATCTGAATATTATAAACAAAGAGGATGGGATGAGAGAGGTATTCCTAAGAAAGAAACATTTGAAAAGCTAGGTCTAACTGATGTTGCAGAAGAACTTAGCAAATATGTGTCTTTAGAGTAGAGTAAGTAAACTAACCCCTTGCTTTCGCGAGGGGCTTGGTTTCCTGATTCACAGAGAATACTTGCCCCGTAAACCATTCCTTTATTTATTATATAATAAATTGTTTGGAGTATTTTTTAGCATTCTTTCCACAAGCGCTGCGAGACGGACCGCCCCTTGTCTTCTTTCCAGTTAGTCACATATAGGACAGACAAACACTCTTTGTTCAATTTTAGGTCGATTATTTTTTCGCACATGAAACATTTTTTTGCCGGTGTTGTGGGAAATGCTTTTATTACTCTTTTAACAACGCCTCCCGCATTGTAAAAACGCATTCGTTAAATAATCCACAAGAACCGTCCAGAATGTGTCTGTAGAAACTCTTAGCTTCTGCTTCATGAGGATATCTATTTTAGGCCTAACCTCTTTTCTCTTGTTTCTTACTACAAGGATTAGGGGATAATGTAATGAATAAGTATGCGAAATAGGTATCTTTGCTTAATTCGTATTGTATTTGATATCTATCAAAAACTTGAACTAACTATGCATGAAAGATATTACCAACGGTTTATAAATAAAAAAAAATTATTATCCGCATTCATTTTCCTTCCTTCCTACTTTTCTAGTAAGAAAAAGGGGAATTTCCCGCCGACAAAGTTAAAATCCTTTTTTTAATTATTTTTTTCTTTTTTTAAAATATCCTCTTCCACGAAAGACATAAATTCTTTTTTAAAAAGTCCTTTTTTTACTAGTTCAGGGGTATGAGCCATCCATTTTTCCATTCCTCTCTCAAGTACTTTCCCAACTCTAATAAATCTTACATGCTTAAATGTCTCAATTATTTTTTTATGTTTATACCATGGGATTATAGGATCATCTTCAGCCCAGAAAAGCATAATAGGAATCTCTAAGCTATCATTCTGAAGTTTTTCAAGTTGAGATGGATAAATTGCTGGAGCTATAAGTACCATTGCATTAATTAGTTGTGGATTTTTGTTAAGAATAGAAAGAAGAATATATCCCCCATAAGAACGTCCTACCCACAAAAAAATTGCATTATTATCGCTTTCATTTTTTATTTTTTCTGCAAATTTAGACAAAATTTGTACTTGTTCTACTCCTGAGACTTTTTCGGGATGTTTTTCACCAGGAACAGATTTCCCATGTCCTAATAAATCAAATGCAAATACTTCTCCAAGTTTTGCCATCCAGGGAATCATTTCTCTCCAATGTTCTGCATTCTGATAATGTTTGTCTCCCCCGTGGAGAAGAAGTATCTTTAATTTACCTTTTCCTGAATGGAGATAATGTAGTTTTTTATCCTCTTTTAATTCGAAGTATTTGTCTTCAATCACATAAAATAATTCTTGCCATCCATACTTATGATTTATTTTTAATTGAATGTAAACTATTCCTTGCTTTTTTTGCGGGTGGTTTTGGTGGCTTCCTGCTTCATCAATAGCACGCACCCCTGAATTTCCTTATAAGAACAAAAGGGAATGATCTGTTGATCATGTCATGGGTAGAGGTCTTTTCTCCACAAACTTTACAAGATGGACTTTCCAGCCATGCAATATGTCTGATCCCAATACCAATATAGAAAGCAATCAACATTCAGTATTAGTTTTCATTTTCCCTGCCCCACCTTTTCATAAGGTGCGGGAGTTCACGCCAACAGAGTTAAAAAACAATAAATAATAACTGAGCAGTAAAACCAGTTATTATCGGAACAATGACATTATCATAACCACCAGGTGAAAAAACTTCGGTAACCGTTGCTACTAGTAACGAAATTATAGTGATAACTAATAAACTTTGATTAACCTGAACTCCGACAATGAGAAACAATAGAACACTCCCGATTAATGAGGTCAAAAAGAACACGATGGACCCTTCTATAGATTTCCCTTTTAAAAATGAGGGTCTGATCTTTCCATATTTTTTACCAATCATTCCGCTAAATCCATCCCCAAAACAAAGGGCACTCCCAGCAATCAGTCCAATTGCTGGTTGATAATACCAGAAAAGAAAAATCAAGAACACAGAAAAAGAAAAAAGTACAGTTCCCCATTTGTGTCCCTCCGAAAATACTTTTAATCGAAAACTTTTGATAGGAGATACCGGTGCGGTAAAATAATTAAATAAAAATGCAATTCCCGTAATTATTATAGGATATAAAGAACGATCAACCATAGTATATGCTAATATTATAGGCACAATTATTGCAATATGTACTATTTTTCGGCTTGAATAGGTGGACATTATTCCTTTTGCTCTAAGTAACTCTGAAGAAATTATTACAATACCTACCCAAGCGATAATTAGCACTGCTAATAAGATTTCATTAAATGTAGGTAGCCAATTCATAAGAAATCACTTACAAACATCGTTTATAAAATATAGGCATTATCTAAATCCTTTTTCGAAAATTTAGCTGTTAAACAGTTTAAATAAAAAGGATTTGATCTCTTCTTTTGTTTTTCTGAATCTTTCTAATTTTTCTTCTTTATTTCCTTCAAAAAAAGATAGGTCTTCAAAATTATGATGAATTATTGTTTTAGCATTATAAAATACAGGGCATTTTTCCTTAGCATTATCACATACTGTTATTACAAGGTCTATTTCTTTATTTACAAACTCTTTAACATTTTTAGAATAATGTTTTGAAACATCTACGCACTCTTCTTCTAAAACTTTTAGAGCTAAAGGATAGGGACTAGTGGGATTAGTACCAGCACTAAAAACAATATATTAATCGCTGAAGTACTTTTTTGTGAGCCCTTCTGCTATTTGTGAACGTGCGGAATTATGAGTACATAAAAAAAGAACTTTTTTTCTCATTAGCGTTATAATCTATCTTTTTATCTAATTTTTTTTAACTCTGTTGGCGTGAAGTACCTCTTTCAGAAAGATATGGAATAATAAACAACAACTAATCAATAATAATATTAACAAACAATAAAAAATAGTGTTTTAACTTGTTCTTATATAACTATATATTGATGGTA
>Ga0256835_1000646_pt1 | contig 24220 bp, 21 predicted proteins | sample PIR30metaG_FD_185972 | JGI IMG/M metagenome (GOLD analysis project Ga0256835, IMG submission 185972) | Hydrothermal vent microbial communities from East Pacific Rise, Pacific Ocean - PIR-30 | ecosystem: Environmental > Aquatic > Marine > Hydrothermal vents | place: Pacific Ocean: East Pacific...
CCTTGTTCCCTCATAACCATTTATTTTTATAATAACACCTTTAACAGGAGATAAAATTTTTACGGGTTTAAATTTGTATCCCGGATCATCTCTTTTAACAAGAGCTACAGGCTCACCCTTTTTAACTTGCGAGCTTTCCCCTTTATACAGTTTAAGAAGGATACCTCTTATAGTAGGAAATATATTAACTGTTTTTTCCATTGAGAATGTCCCTTCAAATTCAATTGTCTCGGCAATCTCCTTTTTAATGATTTTACCTGTTTCAACTTTGACCGAACCGCCAAAACCATTTATTGCAAAAGACAGAAGAAAAACATAAATTAAAAAAGATTTTTTCATTTTAACCTCCAAAATTCTAACCCTATTGTATTTATTAGTTTTAATTTTTCCATCTTTATCTGATTTTTTATTTTTAAAATCGATAGTTTGGCAAATTTAAGATTTGAACTTGCATTTAAAACATCCATATTTGAAACCGCCCCTTTTGAATAAGCTTTTACAACAGTTTTATAAGCTTCTTCCGCAAGTTCTAAATTTTCTTTTTCTTTTTGTAATTGTTTTTTTAAAGATAAGATATTAATAAGCGATTTTTCAATATCGGTTTTTATCTTTCCTTTTAATGATTCTATTTTAAGTGTTATTTGATTATCCTGAACGGTAAGTATTTTATTCTGATACTTTGTTTTAAATCCGTCAAAAATTTTATAAGCAATAGTAAAATTCAGGTTCCAATTTTGTTTAAGTTTATCAATATCGGGAAGCATTCCGTTTCTTAATTCATAGTTTGCTTGAAAAGCAAGAATGGGAAGCAGAGCTGTTTTATTAACTTTTTTTTGAACTTGAATCAAGGATTTTTGTAAATATAAATTTTTCATATCTTCCCTATTTGAAACCGCTATCTCAATAAGCGACTGAGAATCATATTTTACTGGTAAAAGTTCTATATCCCCCTCTATTTTAATATTATCATCCGTATTTAAAAGTTGTTTTAATGAAAGCTCCATGTTTTTAATCACTTTTTCAATATCAAGAATCCGAGCTTCTGTTTTTGATATCTGAACTTTTGTTGAAAGGATATCATAAGATGGAACTATTCCCGCATCAAATCTTTTTTTAACAACTTCAAGATGTTTTTTTAAAGTAATAAGATTTGATTCAAAAATATTTTTGGATTTTATAAGTATATTCGTTGATGAAAAAATATTTGCAATCGTGTAAACCATGTTTTTCTTTAATGAGGTATAAGAATTCTCCATAATTGTTTTGTTTTTTTCCGATAATACTTTCAAATTACCTCTTTTATTCCAATCATATACCATATATTGTGTTGTTATTCTGAAATTATAATTATTAGGAGTCCCGAATTTAAAACTACCCATTCCCGGAATTTCAAACTCGGGTATTATCCCTATTCTCGTATATCGCCCGTTAAAATCAAGAGAGGGGAAATATGATGAAATCGTTTTTTTAATCGAATAATCTGCTGCCTTGATATTCTCTTTCATCAGATTAATATCAGGATTATTCTTAAAAACGGTTTTAACCGCCTGTTTAAATGTAATGGGGAAAACCAAAACTTGAATAAAAATAATAAGGATGAATAAACTTATATTTTTTTTCATTTTTCCTCCAATTTTTTTATCACTTTCTTCGATATATTAAATAGTTTTTCGGAGCACCGGTAAAACTCCTCTATGTCTTTATCATCCAAAAACCTTTTACAAAATTTTTCAAAAGCATTATCAATATCTTTCTCCATTTTTAAAATCTCTTTTTCCCCTTTCTCGGTTATATTAACAACCGTTCTTCTTCTGTCTTTTTTATCTTTTTCGGAATTTAAAAGTCCCTTTTCACTCATCCTCCATACGAGTTCCGAGCTTGTATTTTGAGCCTGCCCTAATCTTTTTGCTATTGTTTTAACATCAAGAGCCCCGACCTCTTTCAATATTCTCAGAAGATGATACTGCCTCATACTATTAACGCTATCAAGATTAACCTCCCCTACCTTTACGGGAAAATGAAAAAGAAATGTAAGATGAGAAAGTTTATCGGCTATCTTCATGTCTTGCCTCCTTATTATATCGTATTATGATTATATCGTTATACGATGTTTTAGTCAATATTCTTAAATATTTTTTTTCTTGCAATCATTTAATTTACAATCTCCACCCTTTCTATACTTTTGTGTCTCTATTATTATTTCTTTTTTTTTCTTTATATGATTCACATCTTAACAATGATTTATATTAATTTTTCACTTTTTAATCAATTGTTCATATATCCTTAGAATAATACTTTTATTGAATTTTTCAAACCCTCCGAGATATCGGTTCCCTTTTGAATAATTTCTAATACAATCATCAGCCAATCTTTCCAAGGTTTGTTTTGTCAAACCATCTTCCCAGAGATTAACATCCAACATATTTTTTTTCTTCCAATCATTTAATTTTTTAATTCCCGAGTCAATATCAAGATTAAACAGGTATTTAAAAAACTTTTCAACTCTATTCCCGTTTATTTCTTTCATCGTTTTAAGATACGGAATAATAATTGCCGCAAGCCCTTTTCCGTGAATAATATCATAATGACCCGATAACGGGTGTTCAAGATAATGCATAATCATCGAGCCTTTTCTTCCCGCCGACGGTATCCCCGTTATCGCGAGCGTTGAAATAAACATGATCTCAGCCCTCCATCTGTAATTATCCGGCTCTTTTAATACTTCCGGCAGAGCTTTTACCAAAACTTTTAACATCCCTATGGTAATCTCATCCGCATATTCCGAATTATCATTTCTTGTTGATATGAATGATTCCGTGATATGGGAAAATATATCCATAACCCCGTAAGCCGTTTGTTGAGGTGGAACCGAAAATGTGTATTTCGGATTATCAACCGCATATTTCGGAATGATATGAATTGAACCTACCGGAATTTTCTCTTTTGTTTTACTGTTTGTAAAAACAGCCCCCGCATCAGCTTCCGAACCTGAAGCAGCAATGGTGGGTATGGCTATAACGGGGGTGGCTCCCGTAATTTTTTTCGGTTTTTTAATCCCGTCATAAACATAATCCCATATTTTCCCTCCTCCATGATTAATAATGGCTACCCCTTTTGCTGCATCCATAACAGAGCCGCCTCCGACCGCAATAATATAATCGGGATTGGACTTTTTCACAATCTCCCCTCCCCTGTCAATTGTCATAGTATCGGGGTTTTGTTTAATCTCATCGAATATTTCATATTCCACACTGTTTTTATCCAAAATTTTTTTAAGTTCATCAAGGGCACCTGAAATTTTAGCCCCCTGTTTTCCCGTAATAATCAGAACTTTTCGGACATCTTTTCTAAAAATTTTATTCAAATTATTCATACTTTCCCTACCGAAAAAAATAAATTCCGGCAATTTTATAAGAAAATCATCCATTTTATCCTCCTGCGAAATATTATGATATTTATTTTTTACGAATATAAATCCATTTTGTTTAATTAAGTGATCTATATCATTTCAAAAAAAGTTTTGTAAAATTTCCGTAATTGACAAAAGTATTGCAATAATGTAAAAAATTAATAATGAATATAAAAAACTTTTATATGTTAAGGAAGATTATTCTTGAAAAAATCTATACGCAAAGAGAGATAGACTTTATCAAAATAGATTCCGTTTTTGTAAAAGAGATGGAGGAATATTTTAAAAAAGCTGATAATGATGAAAAAGATATTCTCACCCTTAGAAGAAGAATAACTCTTGACCCTTCTTCATCATTTAAATATTTCAGAGCAATGGAAAGAATTGAGATAAGGAAAAAAGTTATTCAGCTTCTTCTTGCCATTGCCATTAACAAAGTTCCGAATAAAACCGATAAATTCATACTAAAACAATTATCCGAAATCACAGATTCATTAATATCACTTTTTGATGAAAAAGATGTTTATGAAAGCGGGATGAAAGAATTTTTAAACTCTGATTTTTTGATAAATTATATGGATAATTTTAAAGAATATTATGATTTTAATATCAAAGAGATAAAAGATAAATTCGCCAAAGGTAAAAAGGATGGCGATTTCATAGCTGTCCTTGAAACTTTATTCTTGAGCTCTCTATTTTGGTTTACATTAAGAGAGGGTAATCTACAAAAGATTAGAAAAAGTGATTTATATATATATCTTTTATCAAAAAAACTTATCGAAGAATATAAAAATTTAAGATAGACAATACTTATCAATCACTTTATTCATACTCCCGATAATAATCCCTTTTTTATTTCAATTTAAACTTCTTCGTATAAAAAATCCATATGTTCTAATAAAAATATATTATTTAATTTAACTTTATTATTCTCTTTTTACCTATTCAACAAAAAACAATAAAATTAAAATAATAGAAATTCCACTTTTTCGTTTTTTTCCTCCTACAAATAAATATTTTATTTATCTTTAATAATAATGGAATAGGACAAAAGAAATTCCGCTCCTTTTATTAAGTTAATTACAGTATTCCTAATAAGAAAATTTTTCCCGCACAAACAATATCAGTTTCCATTTTCTTTATCCCAGCTCTTATTGGCTCCACTAATATAATATCGGTAAGGGATAAGCGGTTTTTCAAGTTTTTCCTTTGTTTTCCCCGAAAATTTCATATCCTTTACTATCTCTTTGCCCGCAACTCTTAAAACTTTTTTGTATTTATTTATAAATGGTTTCATCATTAAAAGATCTATTTGAAGTATCTCCCCTTCTCCCCTGTATATCTCGGCTATAACTTCAGAGTGCATATTTCTTGCAATTCTTCTGAAAAGAAGTTTTAAAACTTGAAAATGGCTTTGTTCGGGAAAACCACAGTTTGAAATTACAACTATTTTAGGATATTTATCATATCTCTTTTTATGTCTGCACTCCCCGTTTTCATCCTTTTCAAAATATGGTTCCATAATCGGAATCATTCTATCCATAAAATTCTTCATAATTCCCGATACATTATCAACATAAAGGGGGGTGGCAAAAACAGCTATATCAGAATTAATAAATTTCTCTATCAATTCATCCATATCATCCTTAATTATACATTTTCCCGGAGTCTTACTCCAACAATCAAAACACCCGACACATCCTATTATCTTTTTTCTCGCAAGAAAAATATTTTCTGTTTCAGCGCCTGCAATCATTGCCCCTTTTAAAAATTCTTCAACTATAAAATTAGTATTTCCCTTTTTCCCCCTCGGACTTCCGTTAAAAACAGTGATTTTCATAATATTCTCCTCTTTAATCTCATCTTTATTTTAACACACCGACCTTAAAAAAATATTATCAAATATTTATCTGTTTTTAACACTTTCATTCAGTCGGTTTGCCATTGTTTTCAGTTCATGAATCTCATCATAATTCAGATTACTTTTAAGATATACAAAAGCGATTTTATTTTGAATAAGAGGGTCATCACTCTCTTTTAAAATACCTCTGTCAATAAGTTTTTGATAATCAGTTGTTTGCGGAATCGGTGAAAAATATGAAAATTTCACGGGAACTTTATATTTTGCTATAAATCTTATTGTTTTTTCAATATCTTCATATTTTTGCTCGGGATGTCCGAAAAGTATGTATGTTTCCATTGTTTTCTTTTCAAACCCAGCTTTTTCGAGATTAAATATCGCTTTTTCATAATCATCGAGTTCAAGTTTAGGGGCAAGTTCATCAACAAGATTTTCAACTCCCGTTTCCAAACTTAACCTTAATGTTTTAAAATTGCTATCTTTTAACTCTCTCGCGGTGTCATAATCAAGCTCCTTTATATGAATCCCGTTAGGGGTATGAAAACTGAAATATAACCCTTTTTCTCTCAATCTCCTTAAAAGGGGCAATAATCTCTTTTTCTTATTAACAAGAAGAGCATCATCATAAAAAACCATATGTTCGACATTATATTTTTCTTTGTAAAAAGACAACTCCTCCACTAATGAATCAACTTGTTTTTGAAAGAATCTTCCCGAGAGTATGTTGGATGCACAATAAGGACATCTGAAAGGGCATCCGAAGGAGGTCATAAAAGGGAGATAAGGATGTGTATTTTCAAGAGAATATAATGGATAAGGGAGTTCTCCGATATTATTAAAAACAGGAAACTCCTTTACTTCAAATCCTCGCTCTTTTAGCAAAGGTAATAGATGATTTTCAAATCTTCCCGCTCCGACAAAATCAGCTCCCGACTCTTTTTCTGCGAATGATTTAAGCAAAGTGGGATATATCCCCCCGAGCCATACTTCAGATTTCGGATACTTATCTTTAATTATCTCTATGGCTCTGTGAACTCCCGGATACCAATATGTCATGGTTGAGCCAATCATATAAAGCTCCGCCTCCCCTATTCTCTCTATTTTTTCTCTGAAAATTTCTTCGGTAAATCCGTATCTTGCATAATTTCTCGGTATTTTCTTATATATCTCGGGTTTTTCTATTATCTCTCTGTGAAATTTACCTCTACCGTCAGCTCTCGGTTTCGGAATTTTAATTTTTTCCCTTATATCTTTTGAGTGTCTGTCGAGAGTATCTATATAATAAAGTTTAACATTTCGGACAAACTTATCTGTGATTCCCGCAAGATACAAAAGCCCGACAGGCTTCGCCCATAAATCATAAGCTGTAAAATCATATATCCACGGATTAATAAAAACTATCTTTTTCATCTTTGATAGTATATAAAATAATAAATGTTCGTCGGATTACTATATATTTTATTTAACCGCTTTCCATAAAATGGCAATCTCTGATATCACAATATCATCCTTTTCAAGCCTGACCTCAAAAGGCTCTATACTATCCGCTTTATCATAGAATTTATCCTCTATATCCATTATTTTATCTTCAAGCTCCTCTTTAAGCTGTTTTATCTCATCTTCAAGCTGACTCAGTTTTTCTTTCTGTTCCTCAATTCTTCCTCCCTGAGAAGCTGTCATCCTTCTTCTTCTCGCTGCCGTTGACAGAGCTCTTCTTGAACTTTTACCGAGAATCAATCCGAGAACAGTTTCACCGATTGAAACAATCTCTTCCGTCTTTTTAGAGCTGTATTCTTTTTCAAGTTTTTCAAGTCTTATCTTCTCCCTGTCCAATCTATCCTGATATCTGTCTATCTTTCTTTCAAAACTATCCTTCGCTTTTTCAACCTCTCTGTCTATCATTTTTTCAACAGTCTCTTTACATTTTAATCTGAAAGATTCCTCGCTCTCCCCCTCTTCCGACAAAAGATTCAATTCACGGTTGATATAAAGTTTTATGGTATGATTGGTAAAAAGATAATTTTTAAAAGAATTTTTCAATCCTCTTATCTTTTTATAATTAACCTCTATATTAAAAGGCTCGAATCCCTTTATCCCCTCCTCCGGATCCTGTGAATATTCTTTTTCTTCTCCGTATTCAATGGCTTTCTCCCAGTCGGGATTATTCTCTATCGGAAGCTCGAATATTTTCTTTTTTCTTATATATAATCCGAATTTTTGTTCATCAAAAACAACGGAACTTTTAATTAAATAAAAAGGGACATATCTGTATTCGGGAGGATTATCGGTTTCTTCGAAATAATTCATAATATCAACTTTTAAAGCGGGCAAATACGGCAAAAGACCTGTATCAGTCTCTTTGTTTGTTATCCCGGTTTTCTCTGTCTTACCATTATCATTTATCAAATTCTCTGTTTTTTCATACTCAATTCGTTCCCCCCCTTTAAGCCCTTTAATCTGCTCTCTCGTAAGGGGTCCGGCAAGATATGTTATCGCCCATCTCGTATGAAAAAGCTCTATTCCGGGTCTGTGAACATTTTTTATCATAAAAACTCTCTTTTTCAAAGATGACATTATCTCTTTCGTATCCGAGATTTCAAGAGATTCTCCCGCTTTATCAACAATCCCCGAAAGACCTTCGGCGACCCTCTCTTTATCTCCCTCTGCTTGAAGTCTCCCGATAAACCAGGAACCTGCATTGGTAAGTCCTTTATAATCTATATCTTTCGGATTCTGGGTAACAAGAACAACCCCGAGTCCGAATGCTCTCGCCTGTTTTAAAAGTAAAAGCAGTGGTTTTTTGGAAGGGGGGTTTTTAGGATATGGGGGGATATATCCGAAAATCTCATCCATATAAAATATATATTTAAGATCTGACGAGCCCTTTTGTTTTCTAAGCCAATACACTATCTCATTGAGCAAAAGACTTACGAAAAACATTCTTTCGTTTTCCGACAGATGAGCTATATAAAATATATTAACAGGGATTTTACCATCCTTTTTCTCATAAAGTTTTTCAATCGAAAGAGGCATCCCCGATGTCCAAAACCTAAAACTCGGAGAAGCAATAATATTATTTATATTAAAAGCGAGATCAACTCTCTCTTTCTCATCCATGATTTGATTTATATCAAAAACTCCGAGTTTTTTTATCGGAGGCTTCTGAATATTGATTATTAGTTCCTCTATACTCAAACTTCTACCATTTCTCCAATAATACTCTATAAGATTTGAAATCAAAATGTGTGGCTTACTTTTCAGAGGATCACTCTCTATATCAAGAAGTGATAAAAGGGCTGATACAGTATTTCTGATTTTCTCAACCTGTGCCTCTTCATCACCTTCAAAATCAGTATCAGGTTTTTTAAAACCTTCAAGGATACTTATCTCCAGACCCGCTGAAGAACCCGGGGTAAATATCCTGACATCAGATTTATCTTTTATCCTTTTTATTTTATCCTTATCAATTCCCCAATCATTTAGCCCGTTTTTCCATCTTTCGGCGACCTCTTTTGCATATTCATCTATTGTTTTACCCTCTTTTTTCGCTTCAACAGGTGATACCCATTTTTTAAATTCATCGGGAGAAAGTTCGGGGAAGATGAGTTTAAGGTTTGATACATCCCCTTTCGGATCAATAACTATTATGGGGATATCATTTTCAATAGCCTCTTCAAGCATTGTAACGGACATCCCTGTTTTACCGCTGCCTGTCATTCCGAAAACAACAGCATGAGTCGTCAAATCATCCGCTTTATATAAAAATTTCTCCTCTTTGATTTTTTTCTTAAATTTTTTTCCGAGATAAAATTTTCCTCTTTCCTCCATTTTAACCTCCTTTGTAATTATTTAGTATATAAAAAAAAATTAAAAATTTCAAACTCTTTTTTCCGGTTCCCATTAATTAAGGAGAAAAAACAAACAGATGTTAAACTTAAAATCATTACTATCGCAAAAAATTCCAAAATATTTGCAATATTCTTTTTTACGGTGTATCATTTTATATTAAATAGTAAGAGGGTATATATGCATTTTACACTACATTTAACAAGCGATTGTAATTTCAGATGTTCTTACTGTTATACTCCACCTCTTAAATCCGAAGAAATGGATATAAAAATATCTAAAAAATCGATTGATTTTGCTGCTGAACTTTCTCCGGAAAATGCGGGGATTATTTTTTTCGGCGGGGAACCTCTTTTAAAAAAATCTTTGATTATTGATACGGTTGAATATGCAAAAACAATTCAAAAAAAAGGATTAGCCCGATTTCATTATAAAATAACAACGAATGGTCTTCTCTTAGACGAAGACCTTTTAGAATATTCATTAAACAACTCAATGTATATAGGTATAAGCATTGACGGAATAAAAGAAGCTCATGACTATCACAGAAAAGATAAAAGAGGTAACGGAACTTTTGATAAGGTTATTGAAAAAGCTAAACTTCTGCTTGAATACCAACCTTATTCAAATACTCTAATGGTGGTATCTCCCGAAACAGTTGAATATTTTTATGATTCCGTGGTTTTTTTGCTTGATCTCGGTTTCAGATATATTATCGCCTCATTAAATTATGCGGGTGATTGGGATGATAATAAATTGCATCTTCTTAACAAACAATACAAAAAACTATCAAAATTATATGAAAAACTAACTTTAAAAGAGTATAAATTTTATTTTAGCCCTTTTGAGAAAAAATTGGCATCTCATATTATGGGGAAACAATATAAAAATTTCGAATGCCACTTCGGAGTAAGGCAGATATCAATATCTCCGAGAGGTGATATATTCCCCTGTGTTCAATTCGTAAAGACAGACGGTTCAACCGATTCATACAAATTAGGTGATATTTGGAAAGGTATTGATTATACAAAACAGATGCATCTTTATAATAAATCAAGAAAACTTCAGAATACTTGTAAAAATTGTGCCTTTAAAAACAGGTGTGAAAACAGATGTGCGTGCATAAAATTTCAAACAACCGGAGCAATAGATAAAATTCCCCCTGTCCTATGCGAACATGAAAGGATAATTATCCCCATAGTTGACAAACTCGGAGAGAGATTGTATAAAAAAAGAGCTCCCATATTTATGCAAAAACACTATAATAGTTTTTACCCTTTGATATCATTTTTTCAGGATATGGAAGAAGAGATAATCTCAAAAAATAATTATGAAAAAAGATATATTTCAGTTAAAAGGGAGAGGTGATAAATGAAACATAAACCTGTTAAAAATTATACCGAACCTGTATATCCCAAACAAATTTTTTACCTTAAAAACCCTGAATCTCTTATTAAATTCATACCTCGAAAATGGATTACCAATAAAATAACTCTTTTAACACTTGTAACATTCCTATCAAGCGGATTTGGTCCGGGATGTAAAAAAAACAAAAATAAAATCTCTTATAAATTCGTAAAATCCGTTAATAATGATAAATCAAAGAGAGAAAGGTTTAATAGTTTTGTCGCCCCGATTTTTATCTATGGCTCGGGCTCAGGTTCAATAGGATGTATTTCCGTGGCACCTCCCGTTTTTATCTCCGAGGCAGAGGCAATAGATATAATATATACTGAACTTAAAAATAATGGATTTGATTTTGATGTAAAATCAAAATTAATCAAAGACTTTTATCTTTATGAAAAGGGGATGCCTTACTATGATCGCACCGAACAAAAAATAAAGCATAAAAACAAAATAAAAGGACATCCCTTTTATTATGATTTGTATAGTAAAAAATATAATCTCGGAATAAAATTTATTTCCGATTATAATTATGATGATATACTGGGAATCGGCGAAACAAGATTTTATTCAACCCTACGAAGATATAATCTTATTAAAGCTGCTTCCGAACTAAAGGAAAAGTTAAAAAAATTAAAAAAATATAATTCCGCGATATTTTATGAGCCCATGATAAGATCGGAAACAAGTTATGAAGACTCGATAAAAAAAGAGAAAGAGGCTCTGAGAAAACAAGTTGCGGAATTTATTGTATGGTTTAAAAACAAGATAAACAATGAAAAATAATAAGATTAATATTATCCTTTTATTTATTATCCTTATCACAATATCATGTTCGAAAGACAGATGGGATCCCGCGAGATACAGAGAGGAAATTTACAAACATAGCAAAAGACAACAAAGGGAAGGAATCAGAACTCTCGGACTATTGAAAAATCCGCGAGATTACAATTTTCTTTTGGGATGCCTGTATTCAAACGACTCCTTTATCAAAAGAAATACCATATTAGCAATAGGAGATTTCGGAGATAAAAGGGGGATTTCACCTCTTTTGGAGATATATTTTTTATCACCTTCCTATTATTACGATAATATCAAGATATCTTTGTTGAAAATCGATAAAAATTGGAGAGATACAACCGAAGCTATGAAAAATTTTAAAAAATATTTACGGATAATAAATAAAACTTCCAAAATGAATTGTTATCGAAAAAAAGCGGCATTCAGGACAATGTTATTCATTGACAGTAAAAAAGCCTTGAAATACTCAAGAAAATTTATAGAGAATAAGGAGTCTTGTCTTATTGCCGAAAGTGCAAAAAATCTCTTGAATTTCAATATGGTTAACCAAACCGATAATCTGATAAATTCAATTGAGTTAATATATAAAATCGGTGATTTCAAAGACTTGAACTCATTGATAAATTCAATTGGAAATTTTGATAAAAAATGGCATGAAAGTAAAAACGGAAAAAAGATATTAAATCTAATACACGATTCAATAATTAAAAAAAAACAAAGGCTGAATAAGAAAGATATTTACATGTTAAGGTTTTTTAATGATAAAGATTATTTAAAAATTCTTTTGAATATCATAAAAACAAATAATAAAGAGAGTGAAGCCGATAAAAGATCCATAGCCATAGAATCAATTGTAATGATGAAAACCAACCAATCTCTTGAATATATTGTCAGAGCTCTTGATTTGAAAAACAGCTCGATTACCGAAGAGATTGCTTTGTTATTAGGAAAGATAAAAGATAAAAGATACTACCCTTATCTATTAAAGGTGTTTGAAGATAAAGATACGGTTTGGTGGCTCAGAAAATATATATTTTATTCGATGCTTAACATAGATAAAATCAAAACCCGTGATTTGATAATAGATATGATAGAAAAAGAAAACATGATTTCCTCATTCACTTTTCTTATAAAAGACAGGAAAATATTTGATGCCATTAAAAATAATTTTAAAAAGAACAAGCACCTTAATACGGAATATGCATATAGAACTGAAGATGATATGGTCGAGTTTTTCTCAAGCTTTAGAAAAAAAGATGACTTGGATTTTTTTATTAAACTATTAAAACAATATGATGAAAAAAGCAGGGAATTTTCAGCTATGCTTCGTGTTCTCGCATATATTGCCGATAAAAGATTCAAACCTATTTTGAAAAAATATTCGAGCTCCGAAAGAGATGATTTAAAAACAATCGCCCTATGGGGATTAACAAGGATCGGATATGAAAAATAAAAAGAAAATATTGATTATTCTGATACTGATATTTATTATTGTTTTTTTTAATAATTTTAAGAATCAACTGTTTTTCATAACCGCCAAAAACAAGATGTTTTTATTTTCCGATATTCTAATCAAATTAGGCGCTAACCCTGATTATTCCGAATATAAAGGGGAAAACATCCTTATATACGCTATTATAAACGGTAATAGAAAAATATTTGATTATCTTATCAATAAAGGAATTACTTTTAATCATAATGATTCTTCGGGAAGAAACCCTCTAATCTTAGCCATAATAAATAAAAGATACGAGTTCATAAAAATTATTCTTAAAAAAATTAAGAACATCAATAATACTGATACAAATCAAAAAACGCCTCTTTTTTATGCGGTTAAATCAAAAGATAAAAAAGCCATAAAAATGCTCATTAATTCAGGGGCAATAGTAAATGTAAAAACAGGTAATCATTATATTTTCGGACCGCTTCATCTTGCGGCAAAAGAGGGTTTTATATTTTTTATAAAAATCGCATCCGAAATAAAAGGGGTTAATATTGATGCTCCCGATGATAAAAAGAGAACCCCGCTTCACTATGCTTGCAAATACGGAAATTCGGATATAGTAAAATATCTTATAAACAGAGGAGCTAATATTGAAGCTCTCGATAATTCTAATCGGACTCCCATCTTTTATGCTTCACATTTCGGGCATTTGAAAATTGTAAAATTTCTAATTAAGAATAAAGCCAACATAAATCCCATATGTAAAGATAAAAAACATTGTTTTTCTCCTGTCTTTTCAGCAGCCGCTCAAGGACATAAAGATGTTGTGGAATATCTTTATAAGAATGGTGCCGATATTAAAACAAAAAACTCATATGGTTTTAATCCGTTTTTTGCGGCGGCTGAAAACGGGAAAATACAAGTTCTCGAATACCTTTTATCACTAAAAATATTTAAAATAGATGATACAGACATATACGGAAGAACTCCTTTATTGGTAGCCGCTCAAAAAGGCCATCTTAATACGGTAAAATTTCTTAGGAAAAACGGTGCAAACATATTTTACAGAAATTATAATAATTTTTCCGAGTCTTTTTCCCCTTTCTTCGGAGCAATTGTAGGAAAAAACTTACAACTGATTGAATATTTTATCAATCTCGGAGAGGATATAAACGGACAGAGCTACAGAGGAATCACTCCGCTTATAATAGCGGTTAAAAACAGAATATTCGGAGTTGCAAAATATCTGTTATCAAAGAGAGCTGATATAAATATCGCGGATTATTCGGATAATCCCCCTTTATATCATGCAATTGAAAATAAAGATTTCAGGATGGTAAAACTTCTTGTTGACAACAAAGCTAATGTTAATTATAAGTTTGTCAATCATTATTACGACTCTATTCTTGAAGTCGCTTTTTTCGGAAAATCATTACCAATAATAAAATATCTTGTGGAACACGGAGCTAATGTTAAAAATTATTATATTGTTCCTGATGATTATATTGAGATATCCGGTCACAATTATAAAAGAATTGTAAAATACCTTGTTTCCAAAGGGGCAATATATATAAAACTTCCCCCATTGGAAAAAAATTATTGAGAAAATCCATTGTCACTCATTTATTAACATAATGATTATTTTCCCTTTAATTTTTTTAATCAACTTATACCTTTATATTTATAATTCAATTAAAAATTTCAGATCTATCCAAAAAGCTTGATAATTTCTTTTTAATATTGTATATTTTAGGCTAAATTAATGTAGGAGGAGAAAATGGCTTATAATTTGAAAGGGAGAAATTTCCTTACTCTCAAAGATTTTACAAAGGAGGAGATAAATTTTCTATTAAAACTCTCCCTAAAATTGAAAGAAGACAAATATGCAGGAATCAGGAGTAAAAATCTTGAGGGTAAAAATATTGCCCTCATCTTTGAAAAACCCTCTACAAGAACAAGGGCAGCTTTTGTTGTGGCATCCGTGGAAGAGGGAGCTCATCCCGAATATCTCGGTAAAAATGATATTCAACTCGGTAAAAAAGAGACTGTTAAAGACACGGCAAGAGTTCTCGGAAGAATGTTTGATGGGATAGAATTCAGAGGCTTTAAACATGAAACAGTTGAAATTCTCGGTGAATACGCAGGTGTTCCCGTTTGGAACGGACTAACTGATAAATATCATCCTACCCAGGTTCTTGCGGATTTTCTGACTGTTCTCGAAGAAAGAGGATATCTTGAAGGGATAAAATTCGCCTATGTCGGAGACGGTAGAAATAATATGGCAAACTCTCTAATGATAGGAGCGGCAAAACTTGGTATGGATTTCAGAATAGTATCTCCGAAAGAACTTTTTCCCGAGGATAAACTTATCAAAGAGAGTTTGGAATATGCAAAAGATAGCGGTGGAAAAATCACAATTACAGCCGATATTGATGAAGGTGTTAAAGGTGCGGATGTTATTTACACTGATGTTTGGGCATCAATGGGTGAAGAGGATAAAATACCGGAAAGGATAAAACTTTTAAAACCTTATCAAATAACTACCACAATGCTTGATAAAACCGGAAACGGAAAAGTTATATTCCTTCACTGTTTACCCTCTTTTCATAATCATGAAACTGAAGTTGCAAAAAAATATCCTGATATTTGTGAAGTTGAAGAAGCTGTTTTTGAAGGAAAGCACTCAAGGGTTTTTGATGAAGCTGAAAACAGAGTTCACACCATAAAAGCTGTTATGGTCGCAACTCTCGGCAAATAATCTTGATTGAATTAAAAAATATTAATTTCAAATACGGAGAGGGAGAGAATTGTTTTTCCCTCTCCGATATCAATCTGACATTAAAAGAAAAAAATATTTACGGAATCATAGGGAAAAACGGATCGGGAAAAACAACACTTTTAAAAATCATTGTCCGCATACTTAAAAATTATGAAGGTAAGCTTACCGTAAATAAAAAAGAGATAAAAGATTACAAAAGAAAAGAGCTTTCAAAATTAATCTCTTTTCTTCCTCAGGAAAATCTATTTTTTTCGGAAATTCCCGTTTTTTATTTTCTACTTTTGGCAAGATACCCATATCTTGATAATCTGAAAGGTTTCTCGGAATCGGATTATAGAATTATAGAAAAAATCTTATCTGATTTTAATCTTATCGAATTAAAAAACAGAAATCTCAATAATCTGAGCGGAGGTGAAAAAAAAAGAGTTCTTTTCGCCTCTCTTTTTATAACCGACTCAAAATATATAATACTTGATGAGCCCGATGCTTTTCTTGATCCCCCTCATATTAAAGAGATTAAAGATTCCATATTAACACTCAAAAAAATCGGTAAAACAATAATATTAACATCTCATTCAATAAATTTTATAACTGATTTATCCGATTTTATTATCGGTCTGAAAAGCGGCAAATTAGTCTATTTTGATAAAAACCGTCCGGAAAATAATAATAAAATATTTGAAAATATATTTGATTTCAGATTTAATACCATTATAGAAAAAGAAAAAACCATCTATTACATATAGATAATTCTATTCATTCTCAAGATTTTCATTCAAATATTCTTTTATAAAATTTATTACATCCGGATTATTGATAGGAATATCACCTATCTGTTTTTTTATCTCTTTTGTATTCAGATTAAATATTTTATCATCAGCTTTATATGTAAAATCAATATCCGTTTTTTCCGCTCCTACTATCAAAGTTAATATCGTATCCTTTATATTACCCAAAGGGGGTCTGTCTATATGTGATTTTTTAAAAACAGCTTTAATAATCGTCCCTTTCCCTTTTTCACTAATAATTTCAAACTTTCCTTCACACATCTCACAACACTCTTTTAAAAGCGGTATCCCAAGCCCGACCCTCTTTCCTTTTTTTGTAGTGTAAAAAGGGTCTTGAGCAATCTTAACTTCTCTTTCACTCATCCCCTTTCCATCATCTTCAACTATTATGGATAATGTATCATCTTTATCAGAATCAATTATTTCCAATCTGACATTGGAGGCTCCGGCCGTGAATGAATTCTGAACAATATCAAGTATATGATAAGACAACTCTTCCATCATTTTTTTCCCCTTATCACCCTATATTCCCCTTTTAAGGCTGCATTATAAATATCATTAATACTTTTTTCAGTAACATCATACACTGTATATGCTCTTGCTATATCTTCAAGATAGTGTGCATCCGAATTAGATATGAGATTATTGTTTCTAAGGAAAGGGTAAAATTCAAAAATCTCTTTTAACTCGGCATTATATGATATTTCAAATACGGAATTTTTTAAACTTTCCGGAATAAAGCCGAGATTCACAAGAATCCCGAACTGCTCTCTTTCAATATGGGCGGGTATCATATATCCGTTATAATGCTTAACTTTTTCAAAAAGAGTTTCAATATCTATATCCAATGAATTTAATAAAAGTTTTTCTTCAAAACGGACTATGTTATTCTCGGAATCCACAACAACCTGATCTCCGAAATATTCGGGATCATTTTTCATCATAGGTAAATAATCGTATATTTCGGAATAAAACCCCTCTATATCACCTCTATGCTCGAAATAGCATAATATATGAACCTCTTCCATTGTTTGCGCCTCCATACCGTAAATAACCTTAATCCCATCTTTTTCCCCTAACTCTGCAACAAAAAAACTGTTTTCAATACTATTGTGATCCGTTATCGCAATAACATCAAGAGAAAGCTCTTTTACCCTTCTTATAATCGCAGAAGGAGACATCTCAAGAGAGCCGCATGTTGACAGTGCGGTATGTATATGTAAATCAGCCGATATTTTCATCCGTTCGGTCTAATAATATAATAGATAGAGAGTATTATTTCAAGTCCGAGAGTGAATTTTAATTTTTTTTATCAATATTCAGAATATCAGAAATTATTGTAAATCCATATCAAAAAATAAAAATATCTCGGTTGATTGAAGCTTTTTTTATCAATAAATAAAATATTATATTTAATATCAGTTTCAAAATGTGATTCAGGGATATAGCGATTTTCAGTATATATTATCCATCCGATTTTATAAAACTTTCAAAAACATTTAATCTTAGAATCAATCGTGAGAGATTATATTATTAGAAAATCCGCTTCTTTTTCTCCGATTAGAATTTAACTTCCGGTGCTTTTTTCTCCTCTTCGTTTTCTATTTCAAAATATTCTCTTTTTGAAAGATTCATCATAGGAGCTACAAATATCCATGGAAAAGCTTTTATTTTATAATTATATTGCATTACAATGTCATTATAGTGTTGTCTTGCGAAAGCTATTGAATTTTCGGTTGTTTTTAATTCCTCCATAAGCTCTATTGCATGCCTGTCAGCTTTAAGATTAGGATATTGTTCAACAACAGCAAGAAGTCTCCCGAGAAGTCCTGATATCTCCCCCTCCGCTTTCATTCTTGAAGGAATATCCTTTGCTCCTACTGCCGCCGCTCTCGCTTGGATAACTTTTTCCAAGGTATCTTTTTCATGTTGCATATAACCCTTTACAGTATTAACAAGATTGGGAATCAGATCATGTCTTCTTTTGAGTTGAACATCTATTTGAGACCAAGCATTATCAACTTCAACCTTTGATCTCAATAATGAATTATAAAGGATAAAATATGTAAAAACTACAAAAGCGACTAATGAAAGAATTATAACCAAAGCATTCATGTTAAAACCTTATATTCATCATATGTCTGCCACCTATCATTGATATACCGAAAATAGGTGCGAAAATCAAACTAATAACAGCCATAACGACTATTGAAACAATTATAAAAATAATCTCATATCCTATGCTTTTATCCTTGGGAATTTCCATAAAAATAATAATAGCATGATATAAAACTATAAGTGAATAAATAGCTCCGGCTAATGCTATTAACCAACCGATAATAGGGATAAAAACAAACAGATTTCCAACCCACATAGGAGTCAAACTGTATGCAATTGTTTTTGCCGCTTGATCAAGGTCACCATTACCTCCGAAACTTTTGGAAAGTATCTGCATAAGATATGTTAATGCAATAAAACTTATACCTGCCATCAATAATTGCATTATGAGAGCTTTTATTGCCCATGATGCGGACCATCTTATCCAAACAAGAAAATTTCCGATGGCGGGTAAAGCTATTAATATTAAAACATAATTAATTAAAAGATTTGTCCACGGTGTTTTTTCACCTTTAACAGATTCAAAAGTTTCCTTTGGTTTTAAAATAATACCTTGAACTAATTTGATAATTTTGCCAAAATCCATCTATCTCCTCCTTGTATTTAATACTATAATTATATTGTAATTATATGTTTCAGTCAATATTTAAATTATATCTCTTCCCATCTTAATATCCTGTTTTTTAAGTAATTCTTATTTTTTTCGAATATCTCCGCCTGTTTTTGAATAATGTCTTCAGCTTGTTGCCAATTCATTGTTTCTGTCTCTTCAACATATGATGCTGTTCTACCAAAATAAAGAGGAGCAAGTATATTTATTAGTCTCCTTCTGTTTCTTGACCAATTGTGGAAAGTATATGCGGAATCATAAACAATATTCGACCAAAGGTCCGCATCAATATATAAACCGTTTCCCCTTTTCTTCTTTCCGTAAACTCTATCAAGCCCGTTAAAACTCTTCGGAGATAATATATCTTTATATAATGATTTGAATTGTTCGAAACCGTCCAAAAATTCATCATTAAGTTTTTTTAAATTCACTTTAATCTCGGGTATATTAAATTTAGAACTTACACCTTTCAGCGTAGGGATATCTTCACTGTTTTCTATATTTATCCACCTGTCTTCATAATCTCCCATAAGAAAAAACATTGTGGATATAACCTGAATAAACATATGAACCAAATCTTGAGCGGGATCCTTAGCATTATGGACTTTAACGCCAAGATTAACTTGAGATATATCATTTGTCTCATTTATTGCAACGGTTGTCATCCATATATCTATCCCGAATTTTGCTATATCACTCATCCATACATCCTTTTCCGCATAAAGTTGAGCAAGTTTCCCCGAAAAAGAGAAATCACCTCCAATCGGCTGTCTAACTCTTTTCCCGTATAATGCCCTTGTAACGGGATAAACAAGCATATTTGTAATAGTCCCGTCATATTTATGTCTTTTATAAAGAGGTGCGAGAAAACAAGTCTCCCCTTTTAAAACAGGCTCCGCGAGAACTTTTATCCATTCGGGGGTAATACTCCTTAAATCCGAATCCACCACAATGATAGCCTTTGTTCCCAATCTTTTTGCAGTTTCAAAAATAGCTCTGAAAGATGTTCCCTTTCCCGGAATACCTCTGTATATATCAACAATTTTAGAAACTTTTGAATCAATTTTAACGGATTCGCTGTTTTCCCTTGTGTTATCGGTGGATCCTCCGTCAGATACAAATATACCTGTTTTCATCTGCGGAAAATATTCGGAAAGACCTATCCCCGCTTGTTCAACAACATAAGAGATAGTATCTTCATTATTGTAAGCGGGTATTCCGACAAGTATATCTATATTTCCGGTTTTTTTTATCCATTCTTCAGCTTTTTTTCTTAAAGCTGTTTCATAAGGTTTAAATCCCATTTCTTTCTCTTATATCCTATTTATTATCAGTATCAACAATATTTTTCAGTTGATCCAAAAATCTCGGATAAGCTGAAGTTATTCTAATCCAATTCGGTAACATTTGAACTCCGAGGGGATCCTCAAGAAATTCCTCGGAACTTTGAATCAGAGCCCTGTAAAATGTTTCTATTAAAGTTTCTTCTCTATGTCTATCGAATTTAAGCCCGTTCATCATTGCATCCGCATGGTAACTCGGAATCATATCCTCGGCTATTTTCAAATATGTTTTTTGAATTGTTTTTAAAACCCCTTCGGATAGTCTAATCCCCTCCGCAGCTATACTTTTCAAAACATTAGTTGCAATATCCCTTGTCATTTTATTTAAACCCAATGATGCATCTTTTTCAGAAACCTTTTGATGTTTATGATCATACCTGTCTGTTAATTCAACCTGAGCAATTCTTTTCAGAGTAACATTTCTGTAAACTTCATACAAAACACTAACCTCAAGTCCCCAATCACCCGGAAATCTCATAACTCTTGCAAGCCCTGTCCTTAACGCAAATTCCCCGGACAAAGGATACCTGAAACTATTCAGATAATGGATAAAAGGGTTTACTTCCAAAACCTTCATTAATGATTTCAGAAAAGGGATAACAAATAATCTTGTAACCCTACCGTGAAGCTTATCACTGAATCTTGCGTAAAATCCTTTACTGAAATCATAAGGAAGGTGAGGATTTACAAGAGGATATATTAATCTTGCAACCATCTCTTTTGAATAAGTTTCTATATCAGAATCATGAAGTGCGATTATATCCGAATCTCCCTGAGCGAGAACAAGACCGAATCCTGTCCAACAAGATTTTCCTTTACCTTCCGGCCCAATTTTTAAATCAGCATCTTCAAGCTTTTTCATCAGCTTTTTTATTTTAGGATTATCCATCCAAAGAACGGTTATTCTAATAGGATGAGTTTTCACCTCCTTTTTAACTTTTTCAAATTCCTCTTTTGAAGCTCTCCCGAGGGATAGAATAACCTGATGAATAAAAGACATATCCTCCAAAATTTCAAGAGTTCTTTTCATAGCGGGTCTTATATAATCACTATAAAGGACAGGAATTAAAATAGTTGTTTTTCTTCTTTTTGAATATTTGTTTAAATCTTTTTCTATCCTTTTCATCCCTTTATCACCAAGGATATTTAAGGTTGTTACGATTCCCGATTGATAAAAATCAGCCATTTTACACCTCCATACTTATTTTATCATAATCATCAATATTCAAAACTCTCTTAACCCCCTCTCTCCAACCTAATGGAGCGGGTTTTTCAGTTATATACAGTTTTGATATTTTATCTTTTATCTCTTTGCAAATTGTTAAATCTTTTTTCCTAATCAGGATGGGGATTTCAACATTCTCAAGTAAACTCAAATCATTAAGAGAATCCCCTATTCCTATTGTTATAATATCTCCGTATTTTTTTTTGTAAACAGTTTTTAAAAAATTAACGGCAACTCCTTTATTATAATCACCGGATATATGGTAAAATCTCCCCCCGACATGTATCCTATACCCTTTTTTATTCGCTTGTTCCATAAGCTTTCTAATTTTAACCTCTTCCGGGTTTTCAATTATGAAAGGGATATCATATTCTCTGTCAAGTGTATCAAGCAACTCATTTTCAGAAAGATTAAGAATTGATGATAATTTTAAAATCGGAAAATCAAATATTGTTTTAATCTTTAATCCCTCTTTAATCGAAAAATCTTTAAGAAATTTTTTCAGTATATAAATATCTGTTCCGATTGTTTTTTTTATTAAACCATTATTCCTCGTAATATCTGATTTTTGTTCAATATATTTTTCAAAATCATCAATCAGATAAACAGCTCCCCCGTTTTCAACCGCAAACCCCTCATATTTTGGCAAAATTTCAAGAAATTTCAAAGTCTCTTTTTTTGTTTTACTAGTTACAGGAATAATAGAGATATCTTTTTCTATCAAATATAAAACAAAATCTTTGATTTCACTAAAATCATAAGTATCATAATCAAGTAAACTTGCATCAAGGTCAGTAAATATTACAGTTTTTCTCATTAAATTAATATTACTATATTATCGAACTTTTTTCAATTATCCTTGTTAAACCCCTAAAATCGAATAATAACCGTAAAAACAGTAGCAAGAAAGCAAGGAATATTATTTCGCACTGTTCAAAAGAAGCCGAAAGCAAAAAACTTTTAAAACGGCTCTTTGGGTTAACAGCAATTTAAGCCATCAGCTTTTGCAAATTAAAGCTAAGCAGCCCCAAGCCGAGCAGATTTTTAATTTTAATAAATGTTGTATCTTTAGCTCCTCAACTCTTTGCTCTTTATAAAAAGCAAAGGATTGAAGGACTTTGCACAGCACGGTTTTGAAAATTCAGCATTCATAATTCAGCATTCATAACTCTCCCTCCCCTCCTTTCCAAAACAATTATTACAAACTTTTTATAATCCCGCATTGCCACGAATCTGTCCCCTTCGGGAGAAAAAAAGTTTAATATTTCCGGTAATGTTGTAGGGCTTTTTAACTTTAACATTCTTCTTTTTTTCATATCAAGATCACATACGAATATATAACTGTCAAGAGGATAATCCCCTCCCTCCGTATCATTAAATGTCCCGATGTTTTGTAAATAAAGTTTTGCATTCGGAAAAATTCTACCATCCCATAAATCCACATATCCATAGTGCTTTTTCAAATTTTGGTTTAGCTCCGGTTTTAATAGCAATTTTACATATTTTATAGTTTTCAGATCTTTAAGATCAATGATTCTTCCGATATTATCTTCAAATACATATCTATCCTTTAATCTGAATACTTCCGAAATACCTCTATCCCAAATATTTTTGATTTTGCATGTTTTCAAATCTAATAAATATTCGGAAGTCCCTCTTTTTATACTTCCTTTACAATAATATTTTGAATAATATAATTTATAATCAGGAATATAGATCAAATTATATATTCTATTACAAGAGTTGATTTCACATACAATCTCTTTTCCACCATTAATATAATCATACTTGATTATTTTTAATTCATATTTATTGTTATTCACATATTTTGTCTCTAATGATAAAACCTTATTAAGTTCTTTATAAAAAGCAAAAGGCTTAATCTTTCTTTTTTCTTTGATTTTGAATTTCTTTATGAGCTTCCATGTTTTGGTATCATAGACTCTGTATTCACTATTATCTTCAGTAAAAAATCTTTCCCCCGAGTATGACATAAAAAGATATTTACCCTCAAGCTTCTTAAAATATTTCCCCTCCTTATCATATAAAAGGGTTTTTCCCTCATCCTCTTCCACAATCATTATGTATTTGCCGTCCATTGTCCATCCCTTGAACTTATCATATAGAAAATCCCCTTCCTTTAACTTATATTGCACTGTTATAACTCTTTTCACCTTTACCATGGAAGGATCACCTCCGAGATCCGTAAACTTTGAATAACCCATTAAACTTAAAGCCACAACAAATAAAATAAAAACCAAAAATCTATTATTTTTCATCTCTCCCCCCTGATTAAAGATTTTTTCCCTTTTTTTCTCACCTGTTTTATATAACTAAGCGTTGTTTGCATCTCATACCAGTATTGTATCTTCTTCATATCCCAACTCTTAAATAATTCCGAATGATTCATCACATCAAATACATATTTTTTACCCGTAGGTTTTAATTCTATAATCAAAAAGGGGGAAAAATTCAGGGAATTATCCTTTTCTTCAAATAACCCGGATATATATTTTTTAACAATTATGTCTTCTGTTTTTATATTTTTTATCCTTGCATATTCTTCAAGACTGCCTTTTAATACCTCTTTCC
>Ga0256835_1000647_pt1 | contig 24162 bp, 25 predicted proteins | sample PIR30metaG_FD_185972 | JGI IMG/M metagenome (GOLD analysis project Ga0256835, IMG submission 185972) | Hydrothermal vent microbial communities from East Pacific Rise, Pacific Ocean - PIR-30 | ecosystem: Environmental > Aquatic > Marine > Hydrothermal vents | place: Pacific Ocean: East Pacific...
AGAAGGTGGAAAGGCTTCCCCTCCTCACGAGACTCAGGCATCCTAAGAAACTGCGGCGCGCCTTCGAGCTCACCAAGCGCCACTTCAGAAAGGACGTGCTCGAAGAAATCCTGAGGGGTTGAAGATGAAGAACAAAGAGGTCGCAGAGATCTTCCGCAAGGTCGCGGCCCTCTTGGAAATAAAGGGCGACAACCCTTACCGCATCCGGGCCTACCAGCGGGCGGCGCAAAACATCGAGGCCCTCACCGTGGAACTCGAAGAACTGGCCGCCCAGGGGAAGCTCGAACGCATCCCCGGCATAGGCAAGGACCTCGCCCAGAAGATAAAGGAAATACTCGAGACCGGAACCCTCGAGAAGTACGAGGAACTCAAGCGCGAGATACCGCCCGAGCTCCTGAAGTTCCTGGAAATTCCGGGGTTTGGCCCCAAAAAGGCCAAGGTGGTCTACGAAACGCTCGGCATCAAGACCATCGAGGAACTGGAGAAGGCCTGCAAGGAGCACCGGCTCTCGCAGCTTCCGGGCTTCGGCCCGAAGACCGAAGAAAACATCCTGAAGGGCATCAGGCTCCTCAAACAGAAGAAGGGCCGTCTCCCCCTCGGGCTCGTCCTCCCCTGGGCCGAGGAGATCGTCTCCCTCCTCAAGAAGAGGAGCCCGGTGGACCGCATAGACATCGCCGGAAGCATCCGCCGGCGGCGGGAGACGGTGAAGGACATAGACATCCTGGTCACCTCGAAGGACCCCCTCAAGGTCATGGAGGTCTTCGTCTCCCTTCCCATGGTCGAGGAGGTCCTCCTGAAGGGCGAGACCAAGTCCAGCGTGCGCCTCAGATACGAGGGCATCCAGGTGGACCTGCGGGTGGTGGACCCGGTGTGCTACGGTGCGGCGCTTGCCTACTTCACCGGCTCCAAGGCCCACAACATCCGCATCCGGGAGCTCGGCGTCCAGCGGGGGCTCAAGATCAACGAGTACGGCATCTTTCGCGGGCAGGAACGCATCGGCGGCCAGGAAGAGGAGGAAGTCTTCGAGGCCGTGGGGCTCCCCTGGATCCCGCCGGAGCTCCGCGAGGACCGCGGGGAGATCGAAGCCGCCCAGGCCGGGCGCCTGCCGCGTCTCGTGGAATACGACGAGGTCATCGGCGACGCCCACGTCCATTCCAAATGGAGCGACGGGTCCTCCTCCATCGAGGAGATCGCGGCCTTCGCCCGCAAGCTGGGGCTCAAGTGGGTGGGGATCTGCGACCATTCGCAGGGCTTAAAGGTCGCCGGGGGCCTCCCGATAGAAAAAATCGGGGAGAAGAAAGAGGCCATCCGGAACTTCAACAAGCGCTCAAAGGACGTCAAGCTCCTGTGCGGCACGGAGGTGGACATCCTCGCCGACGGGAGCCTCGACTATCCGGATGAGGTCTTAAAGGAGTTCGACCTGGTCATCGCCTCCATCCACAGCGGCTTCAAGCAGGACGAACAGACCCTGACGGAGCGGATCGTCTCCGCCATGAAAAACCCCTTCGTCCACTGCATCGGACACCCCACGGGCCGGCTCCTGGGGGAAAGGGAGCCCTATCCGGTGAACATAGAAAGGCTCATCAAGGTGGCGGCGGAAACGAAGACCGCCCTTGAGATCAACGCCTACTACAAGCGGCTCGATCTTAACGACATCCACTCCCGCGCGGCCAAAGAGGCCGGGGTCAAGCTCCTCATCGGCACCGACGCCCACATCGTGGACCAGATGTCCTATCTTCACCTGGGTGTGGCCGTGGCACGCCGTGGCTGGTGCGAAAGGGATGACATCTTGAACACCTTGGATTACAAAGAGTTCCTGAACCACCTGAGAGAAATTACCGCATGGAAGCTAAAAGCTCGATCCTAAGTGCTCCCAAGACTCTCTGGCTCTCCCTCTCCATCTTTTTCGCCTCGCTCCTCTACCTCTACCATTCCGTGCTCTACAAACTCGTGCTCGACTGGTGGCACGATCCCAACTATTCCCACGGGCTCCTCCTTCCCTGGATCTCCCTCTACTTCGTGTGGCTGAAGAGGGAGGAGCTCGCCAGGGAGAGGATCGGTTCCAGCTGGTGGGGGCTCCTCCTCGTGCTCGCCGGGCTCTTCCTCTTCCTCCTCGGCTGGATCGCCGGGGAGCTCTTCACCCAGCGCTTCTCCTTCCTCGTGGTCCTCTACGGCGGGCTCGTCTTCCTCCTGGGCTGGCCGCTCGCGCGGAAGCTCCTCTTTCCGGTGGGCATCCTCGTTTTCACCATCCCCATCCCCTACGTCATCTACAACGCCCTCACCTTCCCGCTGAAGCTCTTTGCCACCAAGATGGCCACCAACCTCCTCCAGATGGTGGGGATCTCCGTCTATCGGGACGGAAACATCATCGTCCTTCCGAGCACCACCCTGGAGGTGGTGGACGCCTGCTCGGGCATTCGCTCCCTCATCTCCCTTCTGGCGGTCTGTACCATTCTCTCCTATTTCGTGAAGCGGTTCGTCTGGAAGGTGGTCCTCATCCTTTCGGCCATTCCCGTGGCCATCGGCGTCAACGTGTTGCGCATCTTCGTCACCGGTGTGCTGGCCAGCAAGTACGGGGCGGCTCCGGCCGAGGGCTTCTTCCACACCTTCTCCGGCCTCTCGGTCTTCATGATCTCTCTCGCCCTCATCTTTCTCATCCACCATCTAGTCAAGGAAAGATGATCCGATGATCAAACGTGCCCTTCTCCTCGCCGTGATACTCTTGGCCTTTTCGTGGGTGCTCAAGACCGTGAGCACCCAAAGACCCGTGCCCATCAAGAAGGACCTCCATCTCTTCCCGAAGGAGATAGACGGCTACCGCCTGACGCGCGTGGAAAAGATGGACGAGAAAGTGGAAAACGTGCTGGGCGTGGACAACTATCTCATGAGCGACTATTGCCGCGACGACTTCTGCATCAGCCTCTACGTGGGCTACTTCGAGGAGCAACAGGAAGGGGCCATGATCCACTCGCCCAAACACTGCATGCCCGGAGGGGGCTGGACGCCCCTTTCCTCGGAGGTGATCACCATCGAGACCCCGCTCGGGCCGAAGAAGATCAACCGCTACCTTCTGCAAAAGGGCGACCGGAAGCTCCTCGTCTACTACTGGTATCAGGGCCGCGGCAAGGTGGTGGCCTCGGAGTTCGAGGACCGGCTCTATCTCCTCCTAGACCGCTTGCTCAAGAGGCGCTCGGACGGGGCCCTGGTGCGCCTCATCGTCCCCTACTCGCCGGAAGCCGAGGAGCGTCTGCGGTCCTTCACCAAGGCCCTCTTTCCCGTGCTCGAGAACTATCTCCCCTCCTAGGGCCATCTGAGGAGCATCTGCCGGGCCACTTCGCTCGCCTTCTCCCGCCCGGCCAGGAGCTCCACCAGGGTGAAGGCGAAAGGAAGCGCCGTTCCCGGCCCCTGGCTGGTGACCACGTTTCCGTCCACCACCACCGGGGCCTCTTCGATCTCGGCGCCCTTCAGTTCGTCACGCAGGGTGGGATAGATGGTGGCCTTCTTGCCTTCGAGCAGGCCGAAGGAAGCCAGGGCCCCGGGCGCGGCGCAGATGGCCGCACACATCTTGCCCCGGGACTTCATCTTTTCGAGGAGGTCCTTCACCCGCGGGTCGCGCTTGAGGTTCTCCACCCCGGGAATCCCTCCGGGAAGGACCACGAGCTCGAGTTCCTCGGGGTTCAACTGCTCGATGGTGAGATCGGGAACGATCTTCACGTTGCGGGCGCTGGGCACGGGGCCTTCCTCCAGGCCGGCGATGACGCATTCGATCCCCGCGCGCCGGAGAACGTCCACCACGGTTACGGCTTCGAGCTCTTCGAAACCAGGCGCTAGCAAGAGAGCAACTCTGGCCATGGCTCACCTCCTTGGTTTTGCGTGGGAATAATAATCGAGTCCCTCGCCCGGAGCAGCTCGCAAATCGGACATTTCTCGGCGAATATCGCAAGTTGCCGGCTTGAAGAGCGCGGCCAAAAGGGCTAAACGTAAGGGGCCGAAGCCAAAGAAAGGGGAAGACTATGGACCTCCTTGGAGACTGGAAACGAACCCATCATTGCAACGCCCTGCGCGCCACGGACATTGGCAAGGACGTCGTTCTCATGGGCTGGGTGCTGAGGCGCCGGGACCACGGCGGCGTCATCTTCATCGACCTGCGCGACCGGGAAGGGATCACGCAGGTGGTCTTCGAACCGGAGATCAACCCCGAGACCCACGCCCACGCCCATCGGTTGCGCGCCGAGTACTGCATCGCCGTCAAAGGCCGGGTCAGACGCCGCCCGGAGGGCATGGAAAACCCCAAGATAGACACCGGGGAGATCGAGGTCGAGGCCCACGAGCTGAAAATCTTAAACCCCTCGAAGACCCCGCCCTTCCCCCTCGACGAAGAGGTCGAGGTCTCCGAGGTCAACCGCTTGCGCTATCGCTATCTCGACCTGCGCCGGCCGGAGATGACGAAAGCCCTGCGCTTCCGGCACCAGGTGGCCCGCACGGCGCGGAACTTCCTCGACGAACACGGGTTCGTGGAGGTCGAGACCCCCTTCCTCACCAAGAGCACGCCCGAAGGGGCCCGGGACTATCTCGTGCCGAGCAGGCTCTATCCGGGGAAGTTCTACGCGCTTCCCCAGTCCCCGCAGCTCTTCAAGCAGATCCTCATGGTGGCCGGGCTTGACCGCTACTATCAGATCGTCCGCTGTTTCCGCGACGAAGACCTGCGCGCCGACCGCCAGCCCGAGTTCACCCAGCTCGACCTCGAGATGTCCTTCGTCACCGAACAGGACGTCATGGACCTCCTCGAGGGCCTAGTGGCCCACGTCTTCAAGGAAACCCTGGGGCTTGAGCTCGAAAGGCCCTTTCCGGTCCTCTCCTACGACGAGGCCCTCTCCCGCTTCGGCACCGACCGGCCCGACCTGCGCTTCGGCCTGGAGCTGGTCGAGCTCACCGACATCTTCCGCGACACCGGCTTCCGCGTGTTTGCCGAGGTCATCAAGCGGGGCGGCATCATCAAGGGCCTTTCCGTGCCGCACGACTTCTCCCGCAAGGAGCTCGACGACCTCACGGCCTTCGCCAACGAGCTCGGGGCCAAGGGACTGGCCTGGATCAAGGTGCGCGAGGGGAACGAACTCCAGTCTCCCATCGTCAAGTTCTTCTCGGAGGAAGAGACCCAAAAGCTCCTCGAGGCCCTCAAACCCGAACCAGGCAGCACTATCTTCTTCGTGGCGGACCAGCCCTCGGTGGTCAACGAGGTGCTGGCCGAGCTGCGCGTGGAACTCGCCCGGCGCCTGGGGCTCATTCCCGAAGGCGTTTTCAAGTTCTGCTGGGTGGTGGACTTTCCCTTGGTGGAATGGGACGAGGAAGAAGGCCGCTTCGTGGCCATGCACCATCCTTTCACCTCTCCCAAGGAGGAAGACCTCGAGCTTCTCGAAAGCGCCCCGGAGAAGGTCCGCTCCCGGGCCTACGATCTCGTGCTGAACGGCATCGAGGTGGGCGGGGGAAGCATCCGTATCCACCGCCCGGACATCCAGGAGCGGGTCTTCAAGCTCCTCAAGATCAGCCCGGAGGAGGCGCGCGAGAAGTTCGGCTTCCTGCTCGAGGCCCTGGAGTACGGCGCACCGCCCCACGGAGGCTTCGCCTTCGGGTTCGACCGGCTGATCATGCTCATGCTCGGGCGGAAGAGCATCCGGGAGGTGATCGCCTTCCCGAAGACCCAGCGGGCCCAGTGTCTGCTCACCGGCGCCCCGGCCCCGGTCACCATGACGCAGCTCACCGAGCTCCATCTCTTACCCGGCTGGGAGGTGGAAAAGAAGGGCTCCTAAGCCTTGGCAAACCTGTTACGAAAACTTAGCATAGACCTATGCCTGGTCGGGTAATCATCGTTTCAAATCGTCTTCCCGTAACCGTTACCAAGAGAGAGGGGAAACTCCATTTCCAACCCAGCGCCGGCGGGCTGGCCACGGGGCTCGGTTCCTTTTATCGCGAAAAGGACGGCCTCTGGATGGGTTGGCCGGGGATTTCGCTCGAAAGCATCCGGGGCCGCGAACAGGAGGTCATCGAAAAGCTCGCCGAGCTCTCCTGCAGGCCGGTCTTCCTCACGCAGAGACAGATCGAAAACTTCTACTACGGGTTTTCCAACAAGACCCTCTGGCCGCTCTTCCACTACTTCCTCCAGTACGCCGTCTTCGATCAGAAGCTCTGGGAGGCCTATCGGCGCGTCAACCGCCTCTTCTGCGACGCCGTTTGCGAGGTGGCCGACGAGGACAGCACCATCTGGGTGCACGACTACCAGCTTCTCCTGCTCCCCGGGATGCTGCGGGAACGCCTCCCCGGGGCCCGCATCGGCTTCTTCCTCCACATCCCCTTTCCCTCCTTCGAGATCTTCCGCGTGCTTCCCTGGCGTGAGGAGATTCTGCGCGGCCTCATCGGCGCGGACCTCATCGGGTTCCACACCTTCGACTACGTGCGCCACTTCGCCAGCAGCGTGCGCCGCCTCCTGGGCTACGAACACAGCCTCGGGCTCATCACCACGGACACGCGCGTGATCCGCGTGGACGCCTTTCCCATGGGCATAGACTACGAGCGGTTCGCCAAGAGCCCGGAGCGGGCCGACGTGCTCCACGAGATCAGGCGCATCCGCCGCCGGGTGGGAGACCGACGGGTCATCCTCTCGGTGGACCGCCTGGACTACACCAAGGGCATCGCCCAGCGGCTTCGGGCCTACGACCTCCTCTTCGAACGCTATCCGCGCTACAAGGAAAAGGTCGTCCTCATCCTCGTGGCCGTGCCCTCGCGCACCAGGGTGGAACACTACATGATGCTCAAGCGGGAAGTGGACGAGCTCATCGGGCGCATCAACGGGCGCCACGGGGCCTTCGGCTGGACCCCCATCTGGTATCTCTACCGCTCCGTGCCCTTCCACACCCTGGCCGCCCTCTACTATCTGGCGGACGTGGCCCTGGTCACCCCCATGCGCGACGGCATGAACCTCATCGCCAAGGAGTACGTGGCCACCACGCCGGAGGAACGGGGCATGCTCGTCCTCTCGGAGATGGCCGGCGCCGCGTCCGAGCTCGGTGAGGCCATCATCATCAACCCTTACGACATCAACCGCATGGCCGAGGCCATGCACGAAGCCCTGGAGATGCCGGAAGAAGAAAAGCGCGAGCGCAACCGCGTCATGAAGACCCGGCTCAAGCGCTACGACGTCCATCGCTGGGCCAACGAGTTCATGGGCCGGCTGTTCGAGGTCAAGGAACTGCAGGAGACCTTGACCGCCCGCCGGGTAACGCCCGAGGTGCTCGAAAAGATGCGGGAAGACTTTCAGAAGGCCGAAAAACGCATCGAATTCCTCGACTACGACGGCACCCTGGTGGGCTTTGCCCCGCGGCCGGAGCGCGCCCAGCCGGACGAAGAACTGCGCGAGCTTTTGAAAAAACTTGCGTCTTTTCCGAACAATAAAGTGGTGTTAATTAGCGGAAGGGACAAAGAGACCCTTGAAAAGTGGTTTGGAGATCTGCCGTTGAATCTCGTAGCGGAACACGGCATCTGGGTGAAGGAAGTCGGGAAGGACTGGGAGCCCATCGAGTCCATCTCTTCGGACTGGAAGGAGGCCATTCGCCCCATCATGGAGGCCTTTGCCGATCTCACCCCCGGGGCCTTCGTGGAAGAGAAAGACTACGCCCTGGTGTGGCACTATCGTCTGGCGGATCCGGAGCTCTCCGCGGTGCGGGCGAGGGAACTCAAAGACGCCCTCTGCGACATCACCCAAAACCTGGATCTCATCGTGCTCGAGGGCAACAAGGTCATCGAGGTGAAGCCGGCCAACGTGACCAAGGGCCGCACGGCGCGCTACTTCCTGGAAAAGGACCGCTACGACTTCATCCTGGCCGTGGGCGACGACTGGACGGACGAGGACCTCTTCGAGGCCATGCCGGAAAACGCCTACACCATCAAGGTGGGGTTTGGGGTCTCGCGGGCCAAGTACCACGTTGAATCCTTCCGCGAGGTCCGTAAAATCCTCAAAAAACTCTGCGAGACGGACTAATGGAAGAAACTACGTTCTTTCACGTCAAAGACTGTGCCTTGGTCTCCATCTCCACGGGGATAAAGGCTTACATCCTGGCCGAGCTCCTCGAACACCTAAAGACCGTCGAGGTCGGCTGTCTCTACTATCATTTCTGGGCCCGACAGCTCCGCCCGAGCTTCGATCATCCGGAGTTCCACAACGACTTCGCCGCCTGGGCCCATCGGGACCTCCACGACAAGGTGCTCTCCGAAAGGCTCAACCTCATCGCCCCCCACGAGTTCCAGAACCTCGAGGAACTGCGGGAAGAGCTCATCAACGTGCTCGAGGAGCGCATTGACGAAAGCGGAGACCTTCCCTGGCGCAAGGCCGAAAAACCCTTCTACTTCGTGAAGAGCCAGATCGTGGTCCTCGATACCGGAAGGCGCCTGGCCCATCCGCGAGAACTAAAAGACGCCCTCCCCTCCTTCTCCCAGGGGAGCATCTTCTACCACTTCATAGATGCGCGGAGACGCACTCCCGAGCGCGTGGACGACTTCCGCGCCTGGCTGGCGGCCTTCTCTCCACGCTACGACGACCTGGCCGCAAGACTGGCCACCATTGACCCCTATTTCCTGACCCTTACGGAGATAAGGCAGCAGCTTACGGCGGTCTTTGAAGACTATTTCGGGGAAGAAAAAGAATGAACAACGATCTCTTGGCCCGTTACGAAGCCATTGTCGGCCCTGACGTCATAGACCAACTGAAACAGATGGCCCACCATCTGAAGAAGGCCCGCGTGCTCCACGTGAACTCCACGCGCTACGGCGGTGGAGTGGCGGAGATCCTGCGGAGCATGGTGCCCCTCATGGAGGCCCTGGGGCTTTGCGTGCGCTGGGAGGTCATCTCCGGGCCGGAAGAGTTCTTCAAGGTCACGAAGTCCATGCACAACGCCCTTCAGGGCTTCCCCATAGAGTTCACCGACGAGGACATCAGGCTCTACGAAGACAACAACCGGCGCGAGTTCGAAAAGCTCAAGAAGGTGCTTTCCGAAGCGGACTTCGTCTTCATCCACGATCCGCAGCCGGCCTTCCTCATCAAGTTCATGCCGGAGCGGAAGAACCACTGGATCTGGCGCTGCCACATAGACCTCAGCCGTCCCTACCGGCCGGTCTGGCGGTATCTGCGAAACATCGTGAGCGACTACGACGCGAGCATCTTCTCCATGCCGGACTTCACCCAGCCCCTGCCGCATCCGCAGTACATCATTCCGCCGAGCATTGACCCCCTCACGGAAAAGAACATCGAGCTTCCCGAAGAGGAAGTGAGGGCCGTCTACGACCGTTTCGGTCTCGACCCGAAGAAACCCCTGGTGCTCCAGGTCTCGCGTTTCGACCGCTTCAAGGACCCCATCGGCGTGGTGCGGGCGGCCCTGATGGCCATGAAGTTCATGCCGTTGCAACTGGTCTACGCCGGAGGCGGGGCGGCCGACGACCCCGAGGGAGAAGTCATCTACCGGGAGGTCCTGGCCGCGGCCAAGGGGCATCCCGACATCCACATCCTCTATCTCCCGCCGGAGGCCCATCGCACGGTGAACGCCCTCCAGCGGGCCGCGGACGTGGTGCTCCAGAAATCCACCCGCGAGGGCTTCGGTCTCACGGTCACCGAGGCCATGTGGAAGAAGAAGCCCGTCATCGGCGGAGACACCGGAGGCATCCGCATCCAGGTGGTCAACCATCACACCGGCTTCCTCGTCCACACCCCGGAGGGAGCAGCCCTGCGCATCCGGTACCTCCTCTTCTACCACGACAAGAGGCTCGAGATGGGGCTCAAGGCCCACCGGTTCGTCAAGGAAAACTTCCTCATCACGCGGCATCTGCGGGACTATCTCTCCCTGATGCTCGCCTTCATCTCGGGAAACGGCGAGCGCATCGAGGTCGAGGCTACCGGTTGAGCCGGCCTCGAGCCATGCGATGGGCGAGCTTGATGGCCGCCACGAGACTCGCCTCGTCCGCCAGCCCCTTGCCCGCCAGGTCGTAAGCCGTGCCGTGATCCACCGAGGTGCGCACGATGGGGAGCCCCAGCGTGAGGTTCACCCCGTCGCGGAAGTGGAGGAGCTTGAAGGGAATGAGGCCCTGGTCGTGATAGAGGGAGACCACGAGGTCGAACTCCCCGGACACGGCGCGAAAGAAGAGGCTGTCAGCGGGAAACGGCCCCTCGAGCGGAAGCCCCTCTTCGGCGGCCTTCATCACCGCGGGCTCAAGCACCCGCGCCTCCTCTTCGCCGAAGAGCCCGCCTTCACTGGCGTGGGGGTTGAGCGCCGCCAGCGCCAGACGCGGGGAGGAGATCCCCAGGTCGTCTCTCAAGAACCTGTAGGCCAGCCGCGCCGCGGAAAGGATCTTCTCCACGGAGAGGAGCTCCGGCACCCGGGAAAGGGGCACGTGGATGGTGGCGAGCACGATCTTTAGCTTCTCCCCGTAGAAGGCCATGGCCATCTCCCTCGCCCCGGTTAGGGCGGCGAGCATCTCCGTGTGCCCGGGGAAGGGTTCTTCGGCAAGCCTCAGGGCCGCCTTGCTGATGGGGCAGGTCACCAGCCCGGAAAGAGCGCCCTCCAAACAGAGGCGCACGCCCTCCTTGATGTAGCGCACCATGGCGCGGGCGGTCTCCTCGTTCGGCACCCCGGGGACGACTCCGGAAAGCCTCGAGAGCGGAAGGACGGCGACTCTTTCCTCGAGGCGGGAGAGGTCCTCCACCACCGGCGGGAGCTCCCCCATCCCGAGGGCCCGCGCCCTTTCCTCGAGGACCACCGGATCTCCGAGGATGACGAGCGAGAGGTCTGCGGGAAGGGGATGCGCCAGGGCCTTGAGGATGATCTCCGGCCCCACGCCCGCCGGGCAACCCATGGTCACGCCGAGCCTAATCTGCGACATGGTAGAAGACCCTTCTTTCGTGGACCTTGGTGCGGAGAAGACCCTTCTTCACCATTTCCTCAAGCGCCCCCAAGGTCTCGCGGAAGTCGTAGCCCAGGGCCTGGGCGATCTCCTCCGAGGGGCAGGGCCGATGCTCGAGAAGGGCCAGTATCTCCTCCTGGGAGACCGGCCTCCTCGAAGAGACGGCCTTCAGGGCCTCGCGCGAGATGACCTCGGCCTGCGGCGTGAAGCGCGCGGCTATCTCGCGCAGACGCTCAAGCGGAAGCGCGCGGGCCTCGGCGTAAGCCGGCGGGCGGTCCACGGTGTTGAGCTGCACCCGGTGGGGCCTGATGCGCGAAACAGCCTCAACCAGGGCCTCGATGTCCTCTTCCCGGTCGTTCACCCCGGAAACGAGCATGATCTCGAGCCACATCTCCCCCGGATGCTCGGCGCGCAGGGTAGCGAGCCCCTCGATGATCTTCTCCACGGAGAGCCCGGGCACCGGGCGGTTGAGGCGCTTGAAGGTCTCTTCCCGCGCGGCGTCGAGGGAAGGAAGGAGGATGTCTACGCCCTGCACCTCCCGGCGCACGTCCTCCCGAAAGAAGAGGGAGGAGTTCGTCAGGAGGCACAGGGGACGATCCGTGAGCCTGCGCGCGCAAGCCACGAGCTCTCCGAACTGGGCGTGAAGCATGGGCTCGCCGGAGCCGGCAAAGGTCAAGACCTCGAAATGCAGACCGGGTTCGGAGAGCTTTTCGCGAAGGGCCTTCTCTATCTCTTCCAGGGGCCGATAGGCCCGGCGCTCCAGGGTGTGGCAGGTGGTGGGGCCTATCTCACAGTAGAGGCAGTCAAAGGAGCAGGTCTTGGGGACCAGCGGGTCCACCCCCAGCGAGAGCCCCAAGCGCCGCGACCTTACCGGCCCGAAGACTGGTGCCGCAAGCTTCATCAGGGTTTGGGCGCCATCTGTTGCATGGAGTAACGGGCCACGATGTTTCTCATGTCGAGGTAGGCCTCGCGCGCGCGCTGGAGATACTCCAGGAAACAGGGCAGTTCCTCGAGGTACAGGGCCTGCGGCCCGTCACAAAGGGCCTTTTCCGGTACCGGATGGAACTCCACGAGCACCATGTTGGCGCCGGCAATCACCCCCTGAGCCGCCACGTGATAGATGTCCTTGATGCCGTCCGGGGCCTGGACGCGCGAACCAATGGGATGCGAGGGATCAACGCAGACCGGGAGCTTGGTCAGGCGCTTGATGACCGGCACGTGGCCGAAGTCCACCAGGTTGCGATGCGGGTCTCCCAGATGCGTGCGCACCCCGCGCAGGCAGAAGACGATGTTGTGGTTGCCCTCGCTCGCGATGTACTCGCAGGCGTTGAGGCTCTCCTCGATGGTGAGCCCCATGCCGCGCTTGTAGAGGATGGGAAACTCCTGCTGGCTGCCCACGGCCTTGAGCAGCTCGAAGTTCTGGGCGTTGCGCGTGCCGATCTGGAGCATGACCCCGGTGGGATGCCCGGTCTGCTCAAGTGCCTCCCAGATCTCGTCAATGTGGTGAGGCGCAAGGACCTCCATGGCGATGACGGCGATGTCGTACTTGCCCGCCAGCTCAAAGAGCCAGGGCAGACACTTCTTGCCGTGACCCTGGAAGTCGTAAGGGGACGTGCGCGGCTTGTAGGCCCCCATGCGCGCCGTGCGTATCCCGTTCTCCTTGAGGGCCTTGAAGATGGCCTCGGTGTTCTCGTAGGTGTCCACCGCGCAGAGCCCCACGAACACGTGAAAAGAGTTCTGGTCGAAGTGGAGACCGCGATAGTCAAAACCTATGGGTTCGAGCTCTCCGTGGCGTCCGATCTGGCGGTACTTGCTCGAGACGCGGATGGCCTTCTCCACTCCGGGAAGGCTCTGCACCACTTCGAGGGGAATCTTCTGCGTGTCGCCGATGAGATGGACCTCGATGACCTTGCGGGTCATGCCCTGATACTCGGCGACCTCGACCCTTATCCCCTCGAATTGAGAAAGATACTCCTTGAGCTTCTGGAACTCAGGACTATCGGTGGTTACTTCGGGCTTGAGTATGATGATCATGCTACCACTCCCCCTCCAAGGACCTTTAGGCGCATTCTAACTCCGCTTTATGGCTTTGCAATTAGCGCCCGAGAATGAACTCGACGATGTATGGATTGGTGCGCTTCTCTTCGGCCAGGGTAGAGAACGGTTTGTCACCGTAATCGTGCCCCGGGCAAATGATGGTGTCGTCCGGCAGGGGAAGGATCTTCTCCTCGATGGAGCGGAGCATCTGCTGGAAGTCGCCTCCGGGCAGGTCCGCGCGGCCCACGGCACCGACGAAGAGGGTGTCTCCGGTAAAGAGATACTGCTCCCCGTCGTAGAAACACACCGACCCCGGGGAATGGCCCGGCGTGTGGATGACGCGCAGGCGCACGGTGGTCCCGAGAGGGACGACCTCTCCGTCCTTCAGGAGGAGGTCTGCGGGTTCGTTGGGTTCGAACCCCCAGGCGGCGAAGATGGCCATGGCTTCGGGCTGACGGAAGAAGGCGTCGTCGGCCTCGTGCATGGCCACCGGGATGCCGAGCTTCCGCCTCAGCCACCAAGCCCCGCACACGTGATCCGCATGGCCGTGGGTGGCGAGGATGTACTTGGGCTCAAGCCCCTTTTCCCGGAGGACGGAAAGGATCTTCCCCTCGTCTCCGCCCGGATCAATGATGGCCGTTTCCCTGGTCTCCGGGCAGTAGACGAGATAACACCGCACCGCGAGAGTCCCTACGGTAAGAACCTCAAACTTCATCTTTTCTCCTCCGTTTCGAGGCCTCCTCCGCCGCCGAAAGCCCGGCCACGCATCCTTCACCCACGGCCTTGGCCACCTGGAGAGGCGGACCGCAAACGTCTCCCGCGGCAAAGACCCCGGGAAGATTGGTGCGCTGCTTCCTGTCCACCTGGATGTAGGTCATGTTTTCGGGATCGAGGGCCACGCCCAGCGTGGTGGCCAGTTGCAGGGCCCCCTTGGCCCCCTGCTCGATGAAGACCCCCTTCACCGGAAGGGTGCGCCCGTCTTCGAGCTTGAGCCCCTCGACCTCGTTTTCACCGAGGATCTGCTCGGGCTTTCCCTCGATCAGGATGACCTCGCTTTCCTTGAGCTGCTCTTCGAGCTCCGGCGAGACCTTGAGCCCCGAGGCCACCAGATAGACGGGGTTGGTGATCTTGGTCAGGGTGAGGGCCCCGTGGACCGCAGCGCTCTCGTTTCCCACCACCGCCACCGGAAGCCCGCGGAAGAAGAAGCCGTCGCAGTCCACGCAATAGCTCACGCCCTTGCCGAGGAGCTCCTTCTCGCCCTTGATGCGGGCCTTGCGGCGCGCCACCCCGGTGGCGAAGATGACGGTGTAGGAGGAAATGGTCTTTCCGTTTTCGAGCTCGATGGCGAAACGCTCCTCTTCGATCTCCACCCGCACCACGTCCACCGGCAGGTGTTCGGCGCCGAAGGACTTGGCCTGGTTGAGACCGATTTCGAGGACCTCCTTCCCTTCCTTCTTCCCCGGGACCCCGAAGTAGTTTTCGAGATGGGCCCGATAGAGGGCGCTCTTTTCGAGCTTGCCGAAGACTATGGTCTTGGCCTTGCGCCGGGCCGCGTGAATCGCCGCCTGGAGCCCGGCGGGACCGGAGCCGATGATGGCCACGTCGTATATCTCACTCACCTTTGTCCTCCCCTAGGTCGTGAACTTCTTCTACTCCCTCAGCCGGTACCGAAAGACGATAATCCTCCGCCAGCCAATGGCCAAGGTCTATGAGCTTGCATCGCTCGGAACAAAAGGGCCGATAGGGATTGCCTTCCCATTCGGTCATCTTGCCACACTGCGGACAACGAGCCTTCTTTTTCATCCCACCACCCACACCGTGCGTTGATGAAGGTTGAAGAGCACCTTCGAGGAAACGGAGCCGAGGAGCAACCCCGCAAACCCCCCTCTTCCGCGCCGGCCCACGACCACCGTGCCGTACTCGCCCTCCCGCGCCTCGCTGATGATGGCCCCCGCCGCGCCAAACGGCGAGGTCTTCACCTTCACGCGCACCTGATCCAGGGAGAAACCGTTTTCGAGAAACATCTCCTGGACGCGGGCGAAAAACTCGGCGGCCTCTTCCTCCTCCCGCTGGAGGAGGATCTCCTGGACCGCGGCCAGGTCCTCCACTTCCTCGTCGGGGATGAAGGCGGAGATGACGTGCATGAGCACCACCTCCACTTCCCGGTCTCCGGCGAGCACGAAGGAGACGTGGTCCGCCACCTTGAGCCCGGGCTCCCCGAGGTCGAGCGCCACCAGGAAGCGCTTGTTCCATTCCTTTCCGTCCACCACCCAGACCGGCACCCCCTGCCCGTATTCCACCAGACGCTGGGAGACGCTTCCCATCCAGGCCGAGGCCAGACGCCCGAGCCCCCGGCGGCCCACGACCAGGGCGTCGTACTTGCCCTCGCGGGCCTCAAGGAGGAGGGTCTGCGCGATCTCTCCGCGAGCCACGGTCACCTTGGTGTGGACGTTTTCCTCCGGGAAGCCGACCTTGAGCAGGAGCTCCCGCGTCTCCTCCACGAACTTCTGCGCGCGGGAGAGGTTTTCCGCCTGGATCTTTTCGAGCTTCTCCTCCCGGGCGATCTCCGAAAGCCCGGGAACCGGGCTCAGCAGATAGGACGGCGGCCGCGCGGCCACCGAGACCACGGTGACTTCCAGATCGTCTCGGCCGGAAAAGGCTTCTCCGAGATAGCGGACCGCCTTCTGGGCGTAGGACGAACCATCGGTGGCGAGAAGGACGTGACGCTTCATTTCGAGATCCTTTCTTTTTCTGGAGAATATAATTTCTGCCTTCCCAAGGCAATAAGTTTCACCTCCTTGGAATGGTTCGAATCCATTTGACACCCGCAGACGCCGGGCTTAAATGGGAAGGGGAAAAATCGAAAGAGGAGGTGCACCATGCCCAGAGTCTTGATCGTCGCTTGCGGGTCTTATTCGGAGAATTCCTACGATTGTCCCGGGGACTGGAAGTGCATGACCGCCGCGGCGGAAAAGCGCGGCCCCTTCAAGGACTACGACGACGTTAAGGTCGTGGGCTTCCTCAAGTGCAAGTGCCCCGGCCGGGCCCTGGTGAATAACATCGGGGCTACGAAGAAGCGCACCGACTTCGACGTGGTCCATCTCTCCAACTGCATGGTCAAGGCCGTTCCCCTGTGCAAGAACCACGATCTCGAAAACCTGCCCAAGCTCATCGAGGAGAAGATCGGGGTCAAGGTCGTCGCCGGGACCCACGACTTCGCCTAGAGATGTTCTCTCTGGCCACCTGGAACGTGAACTCCGTGCGCACGCGGCTTGAGCACCTCAAACGATGGCTCAAGCTGCGGGCGCCGGATACCGTTTGCCTCCAGGAGACCAAGGCCACGGACGAGGAGTTCCCCTACGGGGAGATAGAGGCCCTCGGTTACCACGCGGTCCACGCCGGAGGTAAGGGACGAAACGGCGTGGCCATCGTCTCGAAGGAAGAGCCCCAGGACGTGACCATAGGCTTTCCCGGCGTGGACGATCCGGAGGCCCACGAAAGGCTCATCGCCGCCACCATCCGCGGGGTGAGGGTCCACTCGGTCTACATCCCCAACGGCGGAAGCGTGGGCTCGGACTACTTCCTCTACAAGCTCGAGTTCATCTATCGCCTGCGCGAGTACCTCGAAGCGCACTTCGATCCCGCGCGGGACCTGGTGGCCCTTTGCGGAGACTTCAACGTGGCCCCGGAGGAAATCGACGTCTACGACCCGGAACTCCTGGCGGGCCAGCTCTGCTTCCACGAAAGGGAGCGCACGGCGCTCAAGCTCCTGGCTGATTGGGGGCTCTTTGACACGTATCGTCTCAAGCATCCCGACGAGCGCGGGGCCTTCACCTGGTGGGACTATCAGTTCGGGGCCTTCAAGGCCAACCGCGGGATGCGGCTCGACCACATCTGGGTGACCAAGCCCCTTGCCGAAAGGCTTGCGGACGTCTTCATTGACCGTGAGCCGCGGGGCTGGAAGCGCCCCTCGGACCATACTCCGGTAGTGGCGGTTTTCGACCTATGAACTTGGACCTTCTGAAAAAGCTTTGTGAGGCTCCGGGGGCCCCCGGGGCCGAGGGACCGGTGCGCGACGTCGTCCTTCAAGCGGCCCGGTCCCTGGTGGACGAAACCGAAGTAGACGAGCTGGGGAACCTCATCCTGAGGCGGCGCGGCAAGGGACCGCGCGTCCTCCTCGACGCCCATCTCGACGAGGTGGCCTTCCTGGTCTCCGCCGTGGAAGGGGGTTTCGTGCGCATCGTGCCCCTGGGCGGGGTGGATCCCCAGGTCCTCTACGGCGGAACCCTCATCATCTGGGGAAAGAGGGCCGTCCCCGCGGTGGTGGGGCCGCGTCCGCCGCACGCCGGCGAGGAAAAGAAAGTGCCGGCGATTGAAGACCTCTTCCTCGACCCCGGTCTTTCCCCCGAGAGATTGGCCGAGCTGGTGCGGGTGGGAGACGTGGTCACCTTCCCGCCCTACTTCGAGGAGACCGAAGAGGCCGTGCTCGCCAAGGCGCTCGACGACCGGGTGGGGCTCTTCGTCATCCTCGAGGCCCTGCGGGAACTCGGCTCCTCCCCGGTAGACCTCTTCGTCACGGCAAGCGTCCAGGAAGAGGTGGGGCTCAAGGGGGCCGAGGCCCTGATCAAGCGCCTCGACCCGGACGTGGTCCTGGTGGTGGAGGGGACGCTCGCCCTCGATGTCCCGGGAATCCCTCCCCATCAGCGCCTGGCCCGCTGCGGCGAGGGCCCGGAGATCAGGCTCTCCGACGCGCGGTTCGTGGCGGACCGGGACCTTTCCCTGGGGCTTGCCAAACTGGCCGAAAGACACGCCATCAAGCACCAGCTGGTGGTCAAGAAGAAGGGCGGCACCAACGCCGCGGCCTTCCAGGTGGCCGGTGGCCCGCGCCGCACCGCCGCCATCTCCGTGCCGGTGCGCTATCTCCACGGCCCGGTGAGCGTGGCCTTCAAGGACGACCTTTCCGCCACCGTAAGGCTGCTGAAGACCTTTCTCGAGGACCCGCACGATGCCCTGGCTTACCGTTGGTCTTACCCCTCATCGGCTTGAGTTCCTGCCGGAGACCATCCGGCTCATGGAGGGCCACGAGGTCATCGTGCTCGAGGAGCCTCCGGAGGCCGGCTTCCGCGAGATGCTTCGCGGAGAACTCGAAATCGAGAGATACGTCGAAGAGAGCGAAGCGGGGTTTCCCGAATACGCCAAGGCCGCCTGTCGGGAGTTCCAGAGGCTCTACGCCCACGGAAAGACCTTCTGCCAGATCGAGCCCTATCTCGAAAGATGGATCACCATCCGCCGGCTCCTCGACGAAGGGCTTTCCGCCGAAAAGGTAAGGCGCCTTCCGGACCTCGCCCGCGTCTACGAGATGGAGCACGAGACCTTCGGCAAGCTTCTTGATTACTACGCGGCCATGGGCGGGGACTTCGAGACCCTCGTCACCAAGATCAAGGACTTCGCCCGGGCCGACGCCCGGCGCATCGCCCTGCGGGACGAGATGCGCGCGGAGGAGATCCTCAAGTGCCTCAGGCGTCTCTCGCCGTCTTCGGTTTACGTGGAGGCGGGCTACATCCACATCAAGCTCGTCTATCTCCTGGCCCGGGGGCTCCCCTCCGGCTGGAAGCTACGGGTGAAGAACCTCCTCCTCGAGGCCACCAAGGCGCGCGGGCTTTCCCGCTTCCTGCCCTCCCCCGGCGACGGCCTCACTTCGTACTATCTGTTCGCCGGGCGGCATCGGGAGATAGACGAAGACCTGCTTGCGGCCCGCAGTTTGGTCTACATCAAGCTCATCGAAAAGGACGAGCTCAAGCCCTCTGAGGAAGAGCCCTTTCCGCATCTCACCAACGAGCTCTTCTGGCGCCTCTTCGTGGGGGAACTCTCCTACGAGGACTGCCGCCAGCTCGACCGGGTCATCCGGCTCCTGCCCACGGAAAAGGCGCGCCAGGCCGCCGCCGGGCTCTTTCCTGCTGCGTATCGTGCGGCCGGGGAGCGGCTCAGGAAGAAACTGTCTGGGGTGGTCTCAGAGGGAGCTCGATGATGAATTCGGCGCCGCGTTCCCAGTTGCGCGCCCGAATGTTCCCGCCGTGCGCCTCGACGATCTTGCGGGAGATGGAAAGCCCGAGCCCCGTGCCCTTCTTCTTGGTGGTGAAAAAGGGTGTGAAGAGCTGCGGCAGGAGTTTTTCCGGGATGCCGGGGCCGGTGTCGCGCACGTAGATGAGCACCCGGTCCCCTTCCCGCTTGATCTCGAGCTCGAGCTCCCCGCCGGAATCGGCCATGGCTTCGAGGGCGTTTTCGAAGAGGTTGAAGAGGACCTCCTTCAGGCGTTCGCCGTCCACCATGGCCCGGATCTCCTTCTCGTCGCTCTTGAGACGCACCTTGATGCCCGCCTCCTCCAGGCGGGGCCGATAGACCTCGAGCGACTCCTGGCAGAGGGCCACCAGATCGGTGTCCTTGAGCTCCAGGGAAAGGGGCTTGGCAAAGTCGCTGATGTCGTAGAGGAGTTTCTCCAGGCGCTCCACCTCGCGCAGGATGAGCTCGAGCTTGCGCTTGTGCTCCGGGCGGTCTTCCTTCTTGTAGAGGGAAAGCACGAGGCCCCCGATGGCGATGAGGGGGTTTTTGATCTCGTGGACGATGCGCGAGACCGCCATCCCCACGGCGGCGAGCTTTTCGCTCTCAAGGAGCCGCCTTTCCATCTCCTTCTGCAGGGACATGTCGCGCACGATGGCGGTGAAGACCCAGGAGTCGTCGAACTTGGTGGCGGAGCGGGAGATCTGCACGGGGAAGAGCGAGCCGTCCTTGCGCCGCGCCAGCCCTTCCATGATGCGGCCGAGCACCGGGGACTCTCCGGTGCGGAGGAACTCCTCCACGTAGGTGCGATGCCTCTCGGCCACGCCTTCCGGGAGGAGGATCCCCAGGTCCTGGCCCAGGGCCTCCTCCACCCGGTAGCCGAATATTTGCTCCGCCGCGCGATTGAAGAGGATGATTCGATGTTGGGCGTCGATGGCTACGATGGCGTCCGTAGCCGTCTGGATGATACCGTGGAGCAGCTCCGGGCTGGAGAGGAGCCGCTCCTCAAGGCAGTAGCTCTTTTCCTTTTTCGGCATTAACAACCACGCTCGAGACGAGCGGCATGCTTTTTCTTGATCCCTTCCACCACTTTGTGGGCGGAGTTGAAAGCGGCCATGATGCTTCCCTTCTCAAAAACTAAGTCTCCGGCCAGGAAAAGGCCAGGGACGTTTGTCTCGTAGTATTCGTCCACCTTGGGGCGCTTTCCGTCCATCTCCACCCCGATGGAGCGCAGGAAGTTCTCCGGCGTGCTGCCGCCGAGGCAGTAGAAGATGGCGTCGAAGACCATCTTCTGGCCGTCCTTGAAGTTGACCTGCACGCCTTCGGGGGCCGGTTCGAGACCTTCGATGTCCGTGTTCATCATGAGGGTGATCTTCCCTTCCTTGACCCTCTTTTCGAGCTCAGCCATGTTGGTCTCGTTGATGCGGAAGAACTGGGGCCGGCGATAGGAGAGATAGACCTGGGCCCCCTTGTCCGCCAGGAAACAGGCCGTTTCCGCCGCGGAGTCTCCGCCACCCACCACGAGGACCTTCTTGAAGTTTTCCGGGAGTTCGGCCTGGGTGCCCAGAAAGACCCGGTCCTTCACCTCTTTGGGGATGGGATACCGGGGCTTGTTGGGCCGGCCGAAGATACCGATGGCGATCACCACCACCGGGGCCTTGATCACCGTGTCCTTTCCCGCGTGAACGACGAAACAGTCGCCTTCCCGCTCGATCTTGTGGACCTCGTGCCAGTAGCGAACGTCGAGATCGTATTCCTTGATGTAGCGCTCCATGAGTTCCAGGAACTCTTCCTTGGTGCAGGTGTCGAAGCGACAGATCCCGATGGGTTCCACCTTCACCTTGCGATAGACGGGATCAACGCGCTTTCCGGGATGATAGTACTTGTGGATGGTTTCGCAGGGTTTGTCGGACTTCTCCAGGACGACCACGGGCTCTATGCCCGCGGCCTTGGCTTCCACCGCCGTGGCGATACCCGCCGGACCAGCGCCTACGACAACAATCTTCGCCTCTTCCATCTTCCCTCTTACCTCCCGATAGGTTTTCGTCTCGGTAAGGTTACTTTCTAATACGGTGGGGGTTGACGGTCATCACCGGACAAGGGGCCTTCTTTATCACCCGCTCGGTCACGCTACCGAGGAGGATCTTCTCGAGCCCCTTGCGGCCGTGGGTTCCCATGACGATGAGATCCACGTTCTTCTCCTCGGCGGTCTTGACGATCTCTTCGGGAACGTCGCCCCGGAGGACCAGGGATTCCGCCTGAGGGAAGTCGGAGAAGTGATCCTCCATGAAGATCTCCATCTTCTTCTTGGCCGATTCCATGAGCTCGGCCTCCAGGTTGTCCAAAGCACTGTGGGGCACGTAGAAGTGGGCATACTTGGCCAGCTCTTCGACCACGAAAAGGACGATTATCTTGGCCTCGAGTTTCTCCGCCAGATAACGGGCGTAAGGGAGCACCCTCTCCGAAGCCTGGGTAAAATCCGTGGGGAACAGAATAGTTTTTATCTCGGCCATGACACCCTCCTCGATTAAGATATAAAATCTCTTACCTTTAACGGAAGTTTTAAGTCAAGCAGCGAAGGAGAGGATTAATGAGAAACGGCATTGATTTGCATACACATTCCACGGCCTCCGACGGCACGTTCACCCCTGGCGCTCTGGTGCAAAAGGCACACGACCTGGGGCTCTACGCCCTGGCCCTTACGGACCACGACACCGTAGCCGGCCTGGCCGAGGCTCACGAAGCCGCCAAGGCCACGGGGATGCGGTTCGTCCCCGGCGTGGAGATAAGCGTGAAGTTCGACGGCCCCGGGCACTGTCATCTCCTGGGGTACTTCTTCGACTACCGCCATCCGCGCCTCACCGAGACCCTCCAGGCCCTCCACGAGGCCCGGGCCAACCGCAACAAGAAGATGATCGCCAAGCTGCGGGAGCTGGGCATCGAGATCAGCGAAGAGGAGCTGAGGGCGCTTGCCGGAGACGGCGAGATCGGCCGACCCCACATGGCCAAGCTCCTGGTCATGAAGGGTGTGGTCAAGGACTTCGACGAGGCCTTCGAGAAGTTCCTCGGCAAGGGCAAACCCGCCTACGTGCCCAAGGCCCTCCTGTCGCCCAAGGAGGCGCTCGAGATCATCCACGAGGCCGGGGGGCTCACCTCCCTTGCCCATCCGTACTATCTCAAGCTCCCCCCCGAAGGGGTGCGGGACTACGTCCGCGAGCTCAAGGAATACGGCCTCGACGCCATCGAGGCCTACTACACGGACCACGACCGGGACTACACCCGCTTCTGCCTGGAGCTCGCCGAGGAGTTCGGCCTCCTGGTGAGCGGAGGGAGCGACTTTCACGGGGACAACAAACCCGAGATCGCCCTGGGCACGGGCAAGGGCGACCTCTTCGTGCCCCCTGAGGTCTACGACCGCCTGCGCGCCGCCTGGGAAGGGCGCTAAAGGCCAAAAACATCAACCATTTTTAACGAAACTTTCTAACCGATTGATCGAAAAAACCGATAAAAAATAAAAAAGGGGGCCTCCGACGGCCCCCTGCTGGCTGGGAAGGAGGGGGATGGTGGTTTAAGCCAGGTCTTTCAGAAGGTCGGCCAGCATGGCGTTGGCCACCTTCTTGGAATCAACCTTGTAGGTGCCGGCCTCGATCTGTTCCTTGATGGCCTTGACCTTGTCGGCGCGCACGTCGGGAGTGGTCTCGAGCACGGACTCGATCTTCTTCATCTCGCGGGCCGTGGAGGAAAGCTCCACGCGATCGCGATTTTGAGCCCGTTCCTGGACCTGGGCCCCCGACTTGGCCGTCTCGTTTTGGCTCTGCTTTACCTGTTCGGTGTTCTGAACAGCAAAGCGTTGATATAGATTTTCTACTTTCATTTGCCCTCTCCTTTGCCGATGATTTTAGCGACCAATCTCTCGAGGATCTTGCCTTGCTCCTCGGAGGGGATCTCCCTCAGGATTTCCTCTCCGTTTTCGGAATCAAAGACCTTGAAAACGAGCCGCCTCTGCCCCTGCCCCGGAGATTCCTCCGTGCGGTACTGCTTGATCCTCCGGGCCATTTCTTGAACCATACGTCTTCCTTCTTCCGAAATAAAGAGCTTGTCCTGCGGATCCTTGGGCCGCCCCCAGAGAGACTTGCGTCCGGCTTGACGGCTGTATGTTCTTACTACATGATGGAGATTACGTAGGTAAACATTCATGGCCCGTGTCCTCTCTTAACTACCATTTCGGGCCATGAGAGTGGGGAACTTAAAAATTGAAGATTTATTCTCTACCGCCAGAGCCTCCGCGTTTCTTCGTCAAACCGGCGAGGGAACAAGTTCCCCTTGTGGGTCAACATAGAAGATACCGCGCCCGGTCAACTCCGCCTCCGAAGTTCGATGTGTTTTGGCGTCATGGTCTTCAAGCCTATCTCCTCTTTCGGGACGGTCCATGCCACCATCTGGGCCTCATTTTCGACCGATTGGTCTAAATCCTTTAACCCTTTTTTCCAAAAAAATTCGCAAGTTTCGGTTTGAAACCTCCGGCCATCACCTTATAAGTTTCTAAACTCCGCTCCAAAAGGAGGAAGGATGATCGCCTATCGTGACCTCCAAGAGTTCGTGCAAAGGCTCGAAAAGGAAGGAGAGCTCCTCCGCATCAAAGAGCCCCTCTCCCCGAAGCTCGAGATCCCGGAAGTCACCGACCGGGTGTGCAAGCTCTACGGACCGGCTCTCCTCTTCGAGAACGTCCCGGGCTACGAAATGCCCGTGCTCACCAACGCCTTCGGGAGCTTCCGCCGCATGGCCCTCGCCCTGGGGGTGGAAAACCTCGACGACCTGGGCCGCGACGTCATGGACTTCATCGAGATCGAGGCCCCGACGAGCATCGTGAAAAAGCTCGGGCTCGTCCCCAAGCTCAAGCGCCTGGCGGGGATCTTCCCCAAATACGTGAAGAAGGCCCCCTGCCAGGAAATCGTCTTCAAAGACGACGAGGTAAACCTCTTCCGTCTCCCCGTGCTCCATTGCTGGCCCCAGGACGGAGGCCCCTTCATCACGCTTCCCGTGGTCATCACCAAGCACCCGGAGACCGGGGTGCGCAACGCCGGGATGTATCGGATGCAGGTCTTTGACGAGCGCACCACCGGCATG
>Ga0256835_1000648_pt1 | contig 24134 bp, 28 predicted proteins | sample PIR30metaG_FD_185972 | JGI IMG/M metagenome (GOLD analysis project Ga0256835, IMG submission 185972) | Hydrothermal vent microbial communities from East Pacific Rise, Pacific Ocean - PIR-30 | ecosystem: Environmental > Aquatic > Marine > Hydrothermal vents | place: Pacific Ocean: East Pacific...
ACAAGTAACTACCTGCTTCTATCCTCTCCCTTCTATCGCCTCTTCCAGCAATAATGCATGATAGTAGTGTTGAGAAACAATGTATTAGCGCAGCCAAGACGCCTATGGCCATACCTGTAAACAGGGTTTCTAGGCTAATTGGTGATAAGGCTATGTTAACACCCATCGATAATAAAAAGAACGTTATAAACACGGCCCGGACAGGCTTAAACATCTCCATAACTGGCTTGCTGTGCTCAACCGCAGATATGGATAATCCAGCTATGAAAGCACCCAGTGCTGGCGTTAAGCCAAAATAGCTGGCGATAACACCCATGAATAATCCATAGGAGATCATAAGTATAAGGCCTTGATCATCATGGGAAACAAGTCTTGACAGTACATATTTGGAAAACAAATAACTTGCAATACTACCTAGAACTAGGAAAAACGCGGTCTTAGAGATCATTAGAACCAGGTTTCCTATGTAGCCACGGATAAAGTTAAGAGATATAACAATAATGATGTCCTCGACAGCCGCAACCATTAACACGATCTTTACAACGCTTGCCTGTGGTGAATGCTCTTCTAACAATTTATAGGTGAATACAGTACTCGAAAACGAAGCAATTAACCCAATTATAACAACGAGACCCAACGGTGTTCCTAACGGTATTAGTATAGCAGCTACCAAGACGTTCGCGACAGTGAATTCTATGAGCGAGATATAGAGGGGGTGCCGAACTATGTCTCTAATATTGTCAATATGCACTTCAAACCCGATCTCGAAGAACAATAGTATTATGCTTACCTCTGAGAGGACTTCGAACATAGAGATCAGTTTTCCCGGAATCGGAAGAAGTAGTCCTATCATGAGCCCTGCTAGTAGGTAACCTATAGCACTTGAAAGCCTAATTCTCTTAATTATTAGAGCGAGGAGAAAACCGAGGATAAATAATAAGGCTAGAACAGTATGTGCTGGATCCAAAACATCATCCTCTTACTACCAGGTCGTAGTTCCCGGTAAGTCTTGCTAAGGCGTTTCTCCAGGCACGGGATCCCTTGCTATTCATTATGACTAGATCATAACGTTCAACACGAGCTATCACGTCAGGATTTACACCAAGCAATACTCCTGTATCAGCAACTCTTAGCATTGATGCGTCATTCATAGCGTCTCCTACAGCGATAATATGAGCTTCTCTATATTCTTTTAACAGGTTTCTGAGGAGCTGCAAGGCTTTACCCTTATCGTGTTTTCCATTGATCTGACTTATCCCTACTCCGCTGATCTGTATATTAAGGCCTCTCTTCTTGATCTTTTCAACTACTTCGTTAATTATGGATTTATCCTCTGTTTTAGGAATGAAGAGATAACTATATTCTCTCTTGAGTGCAAGAACTGATTCGTCCACTGGTAGCCCGGTTAATTCACTGAAGAGCTCGGGCGTTATCTCGTCCATCCACATTATATAGTCGCGGTAATCATTGATAATATCATTGATCATCTTCTTGATCTCATCAATGGTCTTACCAAGTACGCAGACATAGTAATCATCTTTATCAAAACATCCCTTATCATTAATAGATTCTTCAACGGCCTTTTTCTTTGGAATATAGATTGCTGCACCATTCTCGACTATAAATATTATGTCTTGAAGCCCAAGCCTCTTTATGTAGAGCAGTTGTTCAAGCCTTGTCTTTGAAGAATTGAATATGATCTCTATTCCTTGTTTCTTGAGTCTCTCTACTAGAGGCAATACAGTCTTATAATCGTATGTGCCTGGATCTAGTACGCATCCATCAAGATCAGTCATTATGACAGGCCGCATGATAATCCACACCATAGAACACTGTTGGTTTACAACTCATGTTTTATTCCTCTCTGTACTAAATATAATGTCTGGAGGTGGAGCACTAGTGAGACTAGAGATGCCTAGGTACATGGAGCGATTTGGTGCTGTTAAATTCTTCGATATTCAGAGGGTTCTCGAGCTTACCGGGGGTAAGTCTAGCGGTCCTTTAGGGGATGTTGCAGGAACAATAAATATCGGTAGGGCCGAGCTCGAAGAACTAGAATCAAACATGACTATAATAATCCCGGTGAAAGACGAAAACCCTAAGATTCTAGAAGGAGTTCTTAGTGGCGTGCCCCACGAGGCATTTGTTATAATAGTTTCCAATAGCCGGCGTGAACCTATTGATAGGTATAGGATAGAGCTAGATACTGTATATCAGTTTTATAGATTAACGAGAAGGCCTTTCCTAATGATACATCAGAAAGACCTTGCTTTCAGCGACGCCCTAGTAGAGGCTGGGTATCCTTATCTTCTCGACGAGACAGGGAAGATCAGGGATGGTAAAGGAGAAGGAATGGTGCTAGGGCTCCTACTAGCTAAGATTATCGGGAGAAAATATGTTGGCTTCATAGATTCAGACAACTATATTCCCGGCGCAGTCAACGAGTACGTAGACATATACGCTGCCGGGTTTTACATGGCACAGTCACCGTACACGATGATCAGGATAAAATGGCCGTACAAGACGAAATTCGTGGGCAGAAGATTCTACTTCAGGAGGAGAGGCCGTGTCTCCGAGATAACAAATAGGTTCATGAACATGTTGATCGCTAGGCTGACGAAGTTCGAGACAGACATTATAAAGACCAGTAATGCCGGAGAACACGCAATGACCATGGAGTTAGCGGATAAACTAGCATATGCGAGTGGCTTTAGCATCGAGCCTTACGAGATAGTCTATATGCTCGAAGAATATACTGGGATAAAGAAAAATGTTGATAAAGATGTATTTGAGAAGACTATTGAGATCTACCAGATCGAGCCACGTAATCCTCACATACACGAAGAAAGAGACGAGACACACATACCCGATATGATAAAGAAGAGCTTATCGACTATATATCATAGCGTCCTCGCTGACAAGAACCTTAAGAAGAGAATAATCGAAGAACTAGTAAGACGTGGTGCTCTTAAGCCGGGCGAAGAGCCTCCTAGGCCGCGTGTCCTACCACCAATTAAAGATGTCGACATATCTAAGTTGTTCAAAACACTACAAGAATCCAGTGATACCCTTATTATTAGGGAGGAGTAAGTTTTACTCATATATACTTCTCTATACAAACCATATACTTGTAGATATGTATAGCATAATCTTCTATTTGTGTATTTACATCTTATTTATATGCACATATATACCCACTAGATTCCCACCCATAAGCGTATTAACACATAAGTACAAAGCCGAAGGGTATATATACCCACCAATATAGTATATTCTTAATGTAGAGAAACATAGCGGTGATTCCGAATGGAGATCTCACCTATCTTATATGAAAACGATCCTACTTATCAGATGGCTGTCAAACAGCTCCGCGAAGCTGCTAAGCTTCTAGGCCTTCCTGACGAGATCGTAGAGGTACTACGTCACCCCGAGAAGCTCGTACAGGTCAAGATACCCATAAGGAGAGACAATGGTAAAATCGAAGTCTACATTGGATGGAGAAGCCAGCACAACAGTGCCCTAGGCCCCTACAAGGGCGGTATCAGGTACCGTGAAGACGTGACCCCTGGCGAAGTAGTAGCCCTATCAATGTGGATGACCTGGAAGAACAGCCTCGCAGGAATACCCTATGGTGGCGGTAAGGGAGGAATAAGAGTTAACCCGAAGGAGCTCAGTCAGAGAGAACTAGAAGAACTCAGCAGAAAGTACTTCGCAGCAATAGCTAAGGACGTCGGTCCAGATGTCGACATACCAGCACCGGACGTCTACACCAACCCACAGACGATGGCCTGGTACTTCGACGAGTACAGCAAGATCGTAGGCTACAACGCATGGGGCGTAGTGACAGCCAAGCCGGTAGAGCTAGGCGGTCTTCACGCGAGAATAGTATCAACAGGATACGGCACAGCACTAACAGCTAGAGAAGCTGCTAAGCGCTGGATCGGTGGAATCGAGGGCAAGACCGTCGCAATACAGGGCTTCGGAAACGTAGGACAGTATGCAGCTCTCTATCTGAAGCAGTGGGGCGCTAAAGTAGTAGCCGTCAGCGACAGGAGCGGAGCAATCTACGACCCCAATGGAATCGATGTCGAGGAAGCAATCAAGGTTAAGAACGAGACCAGAAAAGTCACCAACTACAAGAAGGGAGACGTCAAGATCATCAGCAATGAGGAACTACTAGAACTAGACGTAGACATACTAATACCAGCAGCAACAGAGAACGTGATAACGATCAAGAATGCCGACAAGATAAAGGCAAAGGTAATAAGCGAAGGAGCAAACGGCCCAACAACACCCGAGGCTGAAGAGATACTGCACAAGAAAGGAGTAATCATAGTACCCGATATCCTAGCGAACGCTGGCGGCGTAACAATGAGCTGGATCGAGTGGAGCCACAACCGCATGGGCTGCTGGCTAACAGACGAAGAAGCACTAGAGAGACTAGACAGGATAATGACCAGGAACTTCAACAGAGTATTCGACGAGTGGCAGAAGAAGTACAGCGAGCACCCGATGAGAGCAGCCGCCTATGCAATCGCAGTAGACCGTGTAGTAAGAGCGATGAAGCTAAGGGGCTGGATCTAAAGCTCCTGTTTTTTCTCTCCAGACCTTCTACTAAATACAATTGTTCCATCTTTTCTCCTAATTTCAACAACTCTATGAAACGGGATCATTTCTTCGCCAACATAGAGATAGCCCCGCCTAAGATCATCTATGAATCTACCAGGAATAGGTCTGAGAATAACACCTTCTTCCGTTCGGTGCTTAATGAAAACAATATATTCTTCTTTCTCCCCTGAGAAAACAACTCTTCTAAGCCATTCTTCGATCTCTCCTCTCCTTCTACCCAATAGTGATCAACCATAAATTCATCTTTATACATAGTTTTTATTGCTTGTTAAGCCATAGTTATTAAATAGCGTGCCAACGAGTGATGAACGATGGGGTACAGCAGGCTTGCTGGTATTCTACTCATATGTCTCGCAGGGGTTTTCGCTATAATATATACTTGGCTAGTATTCTGTGCTGGAGAAGCAGTATCTATCATAGTTATAAAGCTCACAGTTTACTTCAGCATGCTAGCACTATTCGGTATAATAGGATATATAGGCTATGTGCTCGCAACAACTCCCTCACTACCACCGGAAGAGATTGAGAGAATGATAAAAGAGCTCGAAAAAGAAGAGGAAATAGAGAAGCAAAAATAATTCTTGGTTCAAAGACCTATTTCTTACGCTTGATTATTAGCTCTAATAACCATTCAAGAACTTCTTTTGTCTCGGAACTTATACACTCACAGTTATCAAGAGCCTTTCTAGCATCCATTGTCAAGTTCTCCATGTATTTTACACTGTAATCCAGGCTACCCGTCTTCCTAACTATTTCCTGTACTCTAGATATGTCGTCCTCGCTTATTTCTTCGGGCTTCTTAACATCATATATTAGCCTCAAGAATTCCCTGTCTTTTTCATCCCCCCACTCATACGCTTTGACTACAAGCAGGGTCTTTTTCTTCTCACGTACATCACTACCAACAGGCTTACCCGTTATCTTAGGGTCGCCATAAAGACCTAGTATATCGTCTTGAATCTGAAAAGCAATGCCTGCAGGATAAGCATAGCTGGTGAAAGCCTCGAATAATTTATGATTACGGCTACCAGCAGCTATCGCACCTAAGTAGAGGGGTAGCTCAATAGTATACGAGGCTGTCTTATACTTATGTATAGTCATGACATCTTTTTCCGTCACTTTTTCTAGCGGAAGACCGGCTACAAGCACATCGAGGAATTGACCGTATGAGACTAGGCGTAGGCCGCGCGTATAGAAGTATAGCAGTCTACGTAGATCATCGCCTGATACTCCGGACTTATAGAATGAATATGTTACGAGGCTTTCAAGATAGTCTCCGCCTAGAATAGCTTGGCTAAGACCATAGTGTTTACAGTCTGTAAGTAATGATTTCTCTCTACAGCTATGTTCGAACATCACATGGACAGTTGGGCCTCCTCTCCTCATGGTATCTCTATCCATTATGTCGTCATGTGCTAGGAAGTAGCTCTGCATGAACTCTATTGCTGCCATTATATATCGTACAGTATCTAGATTACCGCTTCCCCATTTCTCAGCCCAATAACCTATGAGCACTAAGAATGCTCTTAGCCTCTTCCCCCCTCTAAGTGTATAGTCGCTGATATAATCGATGAGCTCGGAAGCATAAGGTGTCACACTGCCTGCTTCGCGGAGAACCTCGTCGAAGATTTCTCTTAACGTATTATTTGTTATGTTTCTAGCTGTTTCGAGCAAGTTCCTAGGATCCACAGCCATACACCTAACTAGTTTTTAACAGATTATCTTCTAAATTAAGGATTTCATCTGTAACGAGATAATAGTGATCGGAGCTCTTTAATTATAGGCAGCCCCTTCTTATCCCCGAGTAGATCCCAATAAATGCCTGTAGGCTTTGGAGGTCTTGGCTCTACATAAATGGTCTTTGTAGGAGTGATAATAATATCAACTGTAAGATCATGCTTCTCCCTGGGAACATAATCTACCAGTTGTATGTCATGAATGGTTGTTAGTACCGGGGTTTTCTCATCCAATGCACCGATCTCTCTTAGTATAGCGTATTCTATCTCTGCATAGCCTCCTCCTTTACCGAGCCTATTTCCCCTATGATCAACGGCTACACAGCCCGTTACAACTAAGTCTATTTTCGGTATTTCTGTCAGTCGGACCAATCTACCATACCTGAAAGCTCCTTTGATCGTAGATGCAAACCTTATTTTATCGCTAGGTATAGTTTTGGGATCTAGAAGGAGAAACCCCTGTCTAAGCCTCGGAGTAGCCATTACAACGGTCTTGCCCTCACGGAGGGCTTGTTCTCTAAGTGGTCTCTGTGGAGAATCAGGATTTGCTTTGATCACACATGCTCGTCTCCATTCTCTAAGAAACAATGCCCTGGCCGCCGCTTTTTCTGTGCCTACAAAATTAGGTATCCTACCATATACTGGCCGTGGAAACCTCGCAATATTTAGTTTCTCCATTAATTCCCATATTTGTTGACGCAAACGCTGTTTTTCCTCCTTAATATCCTGCAACGCGATCACATTCCTCGAAGCGCTTTATTCAAATACACTGTTATAGTATTGAATATGCATGGTGGAATAAATGGCCTTACTACAAGTAGCCCTCGACACCGACGATATAAGTTTTGCACTAAGGCTTGCCAGCATATTATCGTCAGAACTAGATAAGGATAAATTATTAATGGAAGCTGGCACCCCTCTTATCAAGGCCTGGGGTACATTAAGCGTTAAACTACTCAATGAAGTCACCCAGACAAGAGTAGTGGCCGATACTAAGACTATGGATGTAGGGGGGTTTGAATCCGAAATAATGTTTAAGGCCGGAGCAGATATTGTGACTGTGCTCGGCCTTGCCGATGACTCCACCATAGAGGAGGCGGTTAAGACTGCTAGGAAGTATAATGGGCAAGTAATGGTTGATCTGATCAATTGCCCTGATCCTGTTGAACGGGCCAAGGAAGCGATTAGGCTAGGAGCCGATATAATTCTCTATCATCTCGGCATAGATGTACAGAGGAAAAGAGGGATAACAGCGTCTGATATGATAGATGAGATCAAGAGACTCTCAAGCCTTGGGGCAAGAGTAGCTGTTGCAGGTGGAATAAAGCCTGGAAGAGCTAGACAACTAGTGGAAGCTGGTGCTGAAATAGTCATAGTTGGCTCGGCTATAACGAAAGCAGATGATCCATTATCAGTCGCGAAGTTGCTTCTTGAAGAGATAAGTATTTGAGGCCGTTAGAAATCAGGTATTTTAACATGTTTTTCTACGACCTGTTTTTCAAGCAGCTCTCTATACTTCTCCTGGTGCTTTTTGATCATATCCAGTAGTAGCTTTAATGCTTTCTTCTTACACTTGCCACAGAGTATCTCTCCTCTCTTGCACATCTCGTACTGCTTCTTAAGATCTTCATCGTCTCTGAGGAGGAAATACGTGTAGAGCTCGTAGACTGTGCATTTCTCGGGTTCTCCGCCTAGGAACCTCTGTTCTTCGGCGGTAGGCCTTCCACCTGTCAACGCCATCATTATCTTCTTCTTTATCGTACTAGGATCGTCTAGCAAGAGTACGGCGAAGTCTGATTTGCTACTGCTCATCTTGTTTCCATCGAGGCCGCGTATGAATTTATGGTAGAATGAAGCGGGCCTTCTAAGACCTAGCTCCTGTGCAAACCTATCCGCTAGATCTCTTGTTAGACGTAGATGAGGGTCCTGATCAGCTCCTACGGGGACAAGTATGTGTTTGTATCCGCCATAGTCTTTCAGCTGCATATGGAGAATATCTGATGCCTGAGTTAGAGCTGCTATTATTTTGCCAGGACTTGCTTCGCCATATATAGCTTCAAACTCGGCCCTCGTTATCTTCCTCGAAAACATCTGTATTAACCTATAATAGGGGGTTGTATTGTTTGTCTGGAAGTAGAACTCGGTCTTCACGGGATCCAAGCCCCATGCGATAGCGTGGCGTATATATTCTTGTCCGTACTCGATGACTTTCTTCCTATCTAGCTTACGGACAGCGTATGCTTCAGCATCGGCCACAACAACCTTTACGTGGACGCCGAGGCTCTGAAGATACTTTAATTCCTCGAATACCATTAGGTGGCCTAAATGCGTATGACCGCTAGGCATAAATCCTGTTAATACAGCTACTCTCTCGCCGCGATTCAAGGCGTCGAGCCACTTATCAAAATCTCTGTGTCCAAACACTATTCTTCGCGTGAAGAAATAGTGTTTAACAGGGAGCTTGTCTAGCACAGTATCGATCGGCTGTATACCGAACTGTTTGAAGAGTTTCTCGTATTTTTCGATAGCGAAATGACCCCATGGATCAAGTATTGTTGACAATTGATTTACCCCCGCCGCATCGGCTTACTCGGAGAATATGGTATGGGTAGACTCTAGTTAAAACTCTTTACAATACTCTTTCCACGTAAGATAATTTTGTCGCAGTATCTGGCTCTTCTAATGATTGAGCCATACACGTTCCATGTATGTCTTGCGAGTCTGGGCTCTCTTAATATTAGTATGTTTGCTGGCTGTCCTGTATCGATATGTCTTGGTTTGATGCCAACTGCTATATAGCCGTTTATAAACGCCATCCTAACAATCTCATATGGATCTATACTATTCCTGAATATGGTGAACAATAATTCCATTTCAGCAAAAATATCCGGGTGAAAACAACCAGCATTATCTGTCCCTATAGCGATAGTGACGCCTTCGGTGAGCGCATAGGGTATATCAGCTGTTCTCCCAACGAACCATATATTGCTACGTGGGCAAACCACGAGGGGTATGTTTTCCTCAGCGAGTATTCTTAGCTCCCACCTCTTGAGGAAAACACCGTGGACAATACTTGTCATTTTTATCCTATAGTTTAAGAGATAGTGTAGACTACCGCGCTCCTCCATTTTCTCGGTCTCACTAACATGTGCACTTACGGGATACTGTTGCGAAATCCGGTGTAATTCCTCCATTACGTGCGGGGGGAGTCTAAGGGGATTAGACACTCCTATACCGCCACAAAGTCTTGCTGCTTCCCAGTACTCTGCTGGATCTAGGGGGTTCGACGGCCTCGAGAACCCAAGGTATATGGCGCCTGTTCTTTCAACTAGCTCTTTGTTTTCACGACAATAATCCTTGTGTTCCTGGAAATCCGCGACCGAGTAATATGTGTTGAGCGATTCCTTCAAGGGCTTGTCTAGAAAGTAGTGCCTGTTAAGACGTGTCAACGGTAGTTTTATTCCTTTGCTCCCAACAAAAGATGCTAGATCTAAGCCTATGCATGCTTCTGGCACAACATAATCATTGAGGTGTACGTGGGCGTTAACTGGTAATGGTGTTGCTATACCTCCGAGACTAATGCCGTCATGTGACCATGTATTCTCAATATCTGTTATCACTCCGTTCTCGATCTGGATGTAGGCGTGTTCAACTATGTCGAGGTTTTCTCCAACGAGTATTTTGTCGAGATTGATGATTATGGGCTCAGTGCCGGAGATCCCTTCCTCACCTCCACTTCGGTCTGGACTAGGAATCTTCATCGCCCAAACAATAATATCCTGGGTGGGAATACCTTATTATTACTGTATCCTAAACACACTATTGAACAGAAATCCTAATGGTGTAAAAGGCTTGGTTGACTGGATAGCGGTAAGAAATGATCTCCTCTCCGGTAAACCCGTACTGGTTTTCGATAGTGCTGAGAGAGAAGCTGAGACTGACATGATATTTTATGCTGGCGTGATAGATCCTGGGAAAATAACTTATCTACGAAAGAATGCTGGTGGACTAATATGTTTTGTATCTGGAAGTAAGTTTAGAGAAGCTCTTCAGCTACCCTTCATGACGGAGATCTTGGCCAAGCACCCAGTGCTGCGCGAGATAAGCACTAGGAAGCCCCGATACGGTGATCCACCAGCTTTCAATATCTGGCTTAACCACGTAGATACTAAGACAGGGATCAATGATAACGATAAAGCCCTAACGATAAAGGCTCTCCATAGAGTTGCCGAGCTAGTATATAAGGGATTTACAACGGAAGCTCTTGAAACATTCAAACGCGAATTCTACGCCCCAGGACATGTTCCCCTTCTAACATCACGTGGGATCGCCAATAGACGCGGTCATACCGAGCTCGCAACAGCCCTTGCATTGATCACAGGGCTAACACCCAGTATGGTCATAGCCGAGATGCTGGCCGAGGGAATAAGTCTTCCCTACGAAGACGCCCAGAGATACGCTAGGAGAAACGGCTTGATGTTCATCAACGGGTTCGACATTATCACGGAGGCTGAGAAGAGGGGCTTCCTCTATGATTAAAATAGGCGTGGTTGACACGACGTTTTCGAGAGTAGATATGGCGAAATACGCGATAAAAGTGATACAGGAACATCTTCCTGAGGCAAAGATTATCAGGTATACCGTGCCCGGCGTCAAAGACATACCTGTTGCTGCCCGCAACCTTATAATGAATGAAGGCTGTGAAGCAGTAATAACACTTGGATGGGTTGGCGCTAAACAAGTCGATAAATATAGTTATCTAGCCATGAGCACTGGTCTCATCATCCTCCAGATTATGACTGGCAAACATGTTATCGATGTAACAGTGCATGAAGACGAGGCCGATGACCCAGATAAGCTGTTCGAAATAGCCAAGAATAGAGCTATGGAACACGCTTTAAACCTTGTAAAACTAATTAGACATGGACGAGAAGCACTTACAAGATATGCTGGACAAGGCCTTAGACAAGGCCTGCCCGATGTAGGTCCGTTAAAAATGTAGGTGGTGTTCTCGGTATGAGTGTTAAGATAGGTATTGTTGTGGCAGAGTTTAACTATGACATAACATATCTTATGCTCCAGAAAGCCATAAACCATGCGAAGTTCCTAGGAGTCGAAGTACCCGTAGTGATAAAGGTTCCTGGCACGTATGAGATCCCCTTTGCGGTCAAGAAACTATTGGAGATGAAAGAGATAGATGGTGTTGTAGCCCTAGGAGCAGTAATTCAGGGAGAAACAAAACATGACGAACTAGTAGCTGGACAAACGGCCAGGAAAATGATGGATCTAATGATAGAATATGGTAAACCAGTAGGTCTAGGAATCATAGGTCCCGGGGCAACGAGGATGCAGGCAATGGAGAGAATAGAGGATTATGCTAGGAGAGCCGTCGAGGCCGTAGTGAAAATGATTATGAGGACGAATAAGCTCGGAAAAATACAGCTCAAACCCGGCGAGACGATAATCATCGAATAACATATGCAAAAAATACTTGTAACACATAGTGATAAGCGGGTCGATAGCCTTTTGCCCCGTATAACATTGATAAAGCTTTTAGAATACAGAGAGTGGACAGAGACTCTAGGTTATGATAGAGAATGGAAGATACAAGAGCTACAATCAAATATCTATTCGAGTCTGCAGAGAATGTTTTCTAGGAGAGGAGGATTCGTAATACCATTAAGGTACGATTATTTTATAGCTCTTAGTAATGGTTTTAAAGAAAAAGATCTCGAGGAAATACTTACTGATATAGAACCATTATCCCCAATGGGTGTCAGGATAGTTTCGCTAGTACATAGAAAACCTTTTACAGCACAATTAATAGCCACTAGGATCGCTGAGAGAGAAGATAAGAAACTAATATACATAGAGGGTGAGGAAGACCCAGTAGCCGTTGTGCATGTTGACTTCAACAATATAACGAGAACAACTATTCAGACAAGTGTGTTTGAGACATATGTCAAAATAATGAATGTGTATAGCGAGATAACAAGAGCAGCGATCAGACTAGGAGGTATAACTGGTTATTTAGGTGGTGATAACATGATAGTTGTTCTTAGCACTGAGGCTATCAATGATCTATTATCGCTTCTACCAACATATCTCAAGGCGGGAGTCGGCATATCCATTAATCCGCGTAAGGCTCTCGAACTATCTGCAAAAGCATTAAGCAATATAAGGAGTAACAGGAGTAGACAGGTCCTCATCCTTTATGATGATAATGTTCTACAAGAAGAACGATAAAAGCCGATAATGCAGCTATAAGAATAAGGATGTTATTCTTTATCCATTTGAGGAACCCCGAGTTCCCTCCTAACGAACCTTTTTCTCCACCAATCAATAATGTATTCGTATTACCAGGAGCACTTGTATTGCCTATGGACATAGTTTGACTTGTTAAATGCGTTTTTGAAGACGTTGTATTTGTACTCAATAATACTCGGGTATTCTTTGTGATAACTACTCTATGGCCTCCAGGATCTATAACTGTAATAATGAGACTTATGTTAACGCTTTTTTCGCCAGCGAAATAGGGGCGTTGTATGTAATACCATATCGTTATATTCAAGTATTGTGAGTAGTCCTGCCCACCTAGCACTGATTTTATACCTGGTTTGAACCTGCAGAACCCTAGACTACATTTTTCAAGATTAATAGATGCATAGACCCTGTCTAACGGTGTTGATAACCCATCTCTTACTTGTAATTTTGCTTCTGCTTGGATTATACCCGCTGAGGGATCATATTTGCTTATATAATATAGTATTTTAACTCTAGGAGGTCGTAGGTCTATATGGATATTAGACGGGATTCCTTTGAAGCTCCTAGATGTATTGTTAATAGTCTTTATCTGAAGGCTGTACTTTTCCTGAAATACTTTGTTATTAGACCATAATAGTAGACGTTTCGATCCACGTCCATTAATTAGTGCTAAACCATTATTGAAACTTGTATGATAAATTTGAATACTGTTGTAGGATAGAATTAACTTCCCCGATAGTTTATTGCCGTATTCGTCGGTAATTACTACTGTTTTATAGAGCACTGTGTATGGTAGTTTGATCTCAATTAGATAATTATTCTTTGTTTCTTCTAAACCAATTATTCTTTGCACACTATATATTGTCCCATATATATTGTACCTTATTGTTATATCTAGTTTCAGTGATCCAGATAGTGGCAAGGACACTCTGATTATACATATGCCTGTTGTATTTGTTATGCCTGTATAGGTATGCATTATGTCACTGCTGGGTATAACGATGATCGTCGCATTAGGTAGGGGCGTCTCATCCGATAAGGTTATATGAAATACTATTTGTACATAGCTGTCTATGGTTGCATAGCAGGTATTTACACTTATGAAACTCAATACAACTACCAGTAATAGATAGAAAACAATGCTTTTCAGCATAATCACCGCTTAAGCATTATTACCCAAGCAATAATTACACATCTCTATCTCTTATTCCTTCAGTGTATGGGGCGCGCTCATCCCTGTATCGGTCGCCGGTAATACCATTCATCACTAGAAAAATAATTATTGATTATTTGATTATCAAGTTTTACTTTTTATCACTTGTCAATATCTGAAATATATAATACGTACCCGTACTAATCTATTGCCGGCTTGCGTAGAACTTCTATTTGTTCTTCGGCCTTGTTCTTCTTTGCTAGTTCTATGTAGATACCTATTATTTTCATACTTTGTCTGATCTCCTCGTCAAATCTACATTCGCTCGTAATTATGGCGTCATTAATGAGTGTTGCAACAATTCTCTGATGACGTGGTTTTTCACAGGATTCAACGTGTGCTTCCTTTATAAATCCATTCATAGCTAATGCTTCAATGAATCTCGGAGGACAGTTATCACGGCAGACAATATATTGATCAATCGAATCAATATTCATTGCTCTCCATCCCGGCTTCAATGTTATCAAATATATTGGATAAAAACATAGCCCGACTATAACGGTCGCTGATAAAATAGTTAGTTTGAACCGGTTAAAATAATGTCTCAGAATGATTACCTTATTCTAACACCAAACTTATTGGAGCGCACCCTCCTAATTTTCACGCCGAGCTCTTTTGCTTTCTCAATAGCTTCGGCAGTGATCTTCGCGCCACGGCCATAGAGAACTATGAGAGGCTCTAACCCATATGTTTTTGTGATTTTGGTTACTTCTTCAATCTTATCGGGGGTTATTGTGGTTTTACCAGAGAATATAAAGCCTCCATAACGTCTCCCCTGACCTGATGCTATGAAATCAACTCCTCTTATCGGCGGCTTAACGGTTACGTTATATCCGGCAGCAACATAACGTCCTGCGACCTTGCCTACTAATCCGTATCTCTTCGCTATTTTCTTTATTGTGAATATCTGTCTCCCCGTCGTCATGATAACCACCAGTCTTTCTATCAATCGTCATTGGAAATATAAATCTATATCAGCTCCACTAACAGTCCTTTCTTTTTTAAGCAGAAAGCTTGCCATGTATGAAACGGACATACGCATTATTGGAGGCTGAATAGTAATGGCCCAGTTCGATCTCTTTGGCACGCGTGAACCAACAGTAGGCGAGAAAATCAAGAGCTTCTTCAAGAATGATAAGGAGCCGCTAGAGAAGAAGGCTATAATGGCTCACTACAGGATAAAGACCGCGATCGGCCGTGTAAGGAGCTACATAGACAGGCTTAGTCAGAAGGACAGGGAGTTATTCGAGCGTGTCGTAGAAGCTCTTATGAAGAGGGATGAAGCAAGAGCGAAAATGTATGCTAAAGAAGTATCCGAGATCAGGAAGATATCGAAGCAGCTATTAATGGTAGAATACGTGCTAGAGCACGCAGCGATTAAGCTTGAGACATTCATGATATTTGGCGGAGCAATAACCGAGCTAAAACCAGTACTGGCAGTAATGAAGCAGGCTGTAGGAGTGCTGAGAAGCGTTGCACCAGATATATGGATAGACCTACAGTACGCTATGAGGGAGCTAGAGGCATCACTAGGTGCAGGAATAGCGGATATGAGCACACAGTTCGACGTAGGCCTAGACAACGAGGCGAGAAAGATATTCGAAGAAGCAAAAGTAGTAGCAGAGCAGAAGATGAAGGAGAAGTATGCAGAGCTACCAAAACTACTCAATGTCGGAGTCGAGGAAGAAGAGAAAGCTGGGGAGGTATCCCCCTAAAAGTTTTATAGTTAGGAATAACCCATTAAGAACGCTAGATCGATAATAGCTAAGGATGTTTTTGAAAAATTAAAACAGTTTTTGCCATTATTAAAACAATAATTATTGTCGAGATAGATTAGGCTATGATGCTTACTACAAAAAGTTCTACTTCCTAGTATTATATGGTTAGCCCTATTCTCTTCTCTAGAAGCGGCACTAGCGTGAACTCTATTGTTTTACCAATGAATCTCAGCAGATACTTTATTTCGGGATATTTGCTGGTTATGTCATTGACATCGGTTGGGTCAAATTCTATCTTCATGTTTAGTTTGCACAATACTATTCTTCCTGGAGAGAATACTGCGTATCCGTTTCTCGTCTTCACGGTTATCTCATCGTTTTTCTTATCATATGATACTACGATACTATATGGCTTACTTCTTATTAGAGCGACCTTTTCATCTGTGATAACAAGATACAGGTGGGGACCGAAAGATAATACCTCTTTGCTTTCTTCACCAATTCTCTCTGCAAGGGTATTGAAGATCGCTGATAGATACGATGTAAGATCATATATTCTCTGCGCAATGCTAACTATGGAAGGCTTCAGCTGGGCTGCCTTGGAAAGCACACGATCATCGACTCGTTTCACCAAGAGGTCGGCTGTATTCTTCGCCTCGACTAGTAATTCTTTCCCGGGCATATCGATCACCCTGTTTTTCCATAAAGATTAGAGGAGATGTTAGAATAAATTATTTTTCCAGACCTTGTAGATTTCATCAATAATATCCTCACTGATCACAGTTTCACGTCTGTGATCTCGTAGAATGAGTCTCCCATTTCCGGGAACTACATCACCCACAACGCTGAACTTCTCACCCATTTCATCGAGTATTTCCATAACTTTGTCCAGATTCTTGCGTGGAACTGTTGCTATTAGTGTACCACTACTCAATAGCTTTAAAGGATCAAGGCCTAGAGCTTCAGAGATTATCTTAACTATATCGTCAACTTGAAAACTGTTCCTATCCACTATGATGTCGTTACCACTAGCCAGAGCAATTTCTCTCAGAGCCTGTAAAACCCCTCCCTCAGTAGGATCATGCATTGCGTTTACATAATCTTTTATCTTCAAAGCTTTCTCGACAACACTTATTTTTTTAATATATTTTCTAGCTTCATTTATGATCCGTTTATCAATGCCTCTGCTTAACAATAGCTTGCCAAAATCCGATGCGATAACAGCTGCTCCCTCGCCACCAATATGTCCTATAACTAATATTTTGTCTCCTGGTTGGGCATCTCTTGTCATGATTACCCTGCTACGTGTATAGCCTATAGCTGTCATAGCGATTATGGGCCGCGATAGCTCGGGGGAGATCTCCGTATGTCCTCCTATTACTGTCCCTCCAATAGTTCTAAGGGCTTCCCCCATATCCGAGAATATTTTTCTCATGGTATCAGTATCTATTCCCGAAGGCATCATAACCACTGGTACAAACCATCTAGGCCTCACACCCCTAACAGCAATATCGTTCGCAGAAACATGTACGGCTAGCCAGCCTATCATCGATGTAGCTGTCGTAATCGGATCGGCATGGACTACGAGGAAGCCGTCTCCAAGCCTTAATATTGCTGCATCCTCCCCTATACTGGGCCCCATAACTAGATCCACGTCTCTTGATGGTAATAGACTGAGAAGCTCGGATAGTATTCTCCATGGAGGTTTACCCTCTTCTAAACCCGGATTGCTAGGCATCAAGACTATATGCTCCCCTCCGAATACACTCCTTACATACATAGGCGACCGTGGATACTTGGACTAAACAATCCTCACAGCCTATTCGGCCACAAATCATACAGTATCCGATAGCCGGGTATTTACCGCATATCTCGCAGTTGGTTTCTAGACATATTCTACAGAGACCTGTTTTTTCATCATAGTCATGATCACATACTCGTCTCCCACATCTCCTACAGACATGCTTTGCAATAAGTTCTCCACAAATATCGCATTTTTCACCGGAAGTGGTCATCGTTGTTACACCTGGCTAGAATAACCTATAAGTGATTACATATAATTTAACTAGTTGTTCGAAGAGAATGGTGAACGCTCTTGTTGTTACGTATAAAGGTTGTTAAATGTGCCGATATAGTGCTTGATATAGACGAGATCTCCGATACCGCTCAACTAATTAATTATTTGAAAAAGATGTGTGGTGAGGATACTAGGACATATATTCATCTGATAGAGAGAACACCTATAGAATGTATTGATCAAAAACTATTGTTTAAGGGAACGCTCAGGGAGGTTCAACCCGATAGGCTTTCACCGTATTATCAATGAAAATCTTCTCTACGAAATCTTTGCTAACAATTCCTTCCTCGATCAACTTGTTAACCCTCTTAGGTATATCCCATGGGTATGATGAAACTCCCGGTCTTTTTGGATCATCTATAAAATCTGATTCGATAAGAAGTCTCGATAGATTAGACGAGAATACTTTCTTAAGAGTCCTGTACTTTGCTGGTACCGTGTACTTGATGCTTGTTTTCTCGGCATGTACTGCCTCGTTGTATGTGACGTGATGTAGAAAGACATTATCTCTTTTTATCCCGGTAAAACCTGTAAGTCTTTCTATCGATTTTACAGTGGTGTATCCTCCCTGTTCGAGATGAAGATGTACTATCATATCATGGTCTCTTGCGATCTCGAATGCTCTCATCATAATAAGCTCCGATAATACTAGTCTATCAGGCGCAGTACTATAGTGTTGTCTACCCACTTCGCCTATACCATCTATTAGTCCCTCCCTATGTTTCTCAACAATTATCTCGAATACCTTTTCGGCGAGATCGATGACTTCCTCGGGGGTATGGCCTTGTCGTATATGTTCATCTACTTCAGCGGGATGAAATCCTGCAAGTACTCTAACCTTTAGCCCTGTCTCTCTAAGCCTTTCGGCCTCACGAATTACTATCTCAATAGTTTTTCTATAATCTTCAAGAGTTAATCCGTATCCATAGTGGTACGGGGGAAGACTCACGAGACATGCGAACCAAGCGCCCGTCTCAACCATTTTCTTACCTATTCTCTCGGCTCCCAACCCCGTTATAGGGTTTGAATGTAGATGCGCATCACTATACAGCAAATATTATCACCTCAGCCCTCATGGAGGACCCTATCATTGTTCAACGAGTAGGGGCTTCATCATCGTCCCTCCTGCCAAACTATCAAATATAGTGGCCTATATGATTTATTCATAGAGGAGGGTGATACTACGTCATCAAAGAAACGCAGAGTAGTAGCATTCACCGTTGACGAGGAGACCTACGAGGTTCTTAAAACAAAAGCGTCCGAGGAAGGATATGATCTAGTATCTGACTACGTGAGGGACTTAGTACTATCAGCACTCGGTAAGACGGGTAAGCCGTCATTAGATAAGGTCAAACTAAAATCAATGGTTACCAGGATAGCGCAAGACGTGATAAACCAGTATGTATCGATAATAGAGGATCTCCGAAGGAAGTATGCTGAACTAGTGGAGAGAATAGAGAATATAGAGTCGAGGCTGAATGAGCTGCAAGGACAAATTCCTAAGCAGCCAGTTAGATACCAGTATTATCAGCCACAGAGACAACAAGCACGTAGACAGAGGAAATCAGGTATCGAAAGACTGAGGGAAGAAAAAGTCTTGTTTGAAAGTAATTTGAGAGGACTTAAGAATAGGGATAGCTTCTTCAAGTACTTGGAGCGGGAAGGCGCTAAAATAATAGTTCTTGATGGTGAACGAGTCGCTATTGACAAAGATTATTGGGACGAGCTTAGACGTAAGATATTCGACGAGATCTCTACGAATATCGATGAAGAGATCAAGAAAATATTGGATCCAATAGGTTTCGAGATATTTCAAAGACTTAAACGAAGCGGACTAATATACTATGATTCAAGTCAGCAGAAATGGCGGCCTGTGGATAAGAGTCTTATCGCTTGACCACTATATGTTGTGCTCCAGAGGTAAACCGGTGTAGAGGAATTGGCGCAGCTATCATCTCTGTTAAAATATGTTGATGTACTAGATAGTGGTGCTGTTCTTCTCGGGAGGGTTTATGAGGTTGATGGGTTTGGTAAAAGACTTGTTAGGGTTATAACACATGCTCATTACGACCATATAGTGGGATTAAATGAAAGCATTATCCATGCATCGGCGATCGTTGCGACGCAAGCGACGATCGACTTACTATTGGAGCTGGGATATGTTCGTGGAAAATATAGAACGATATTCAAGAACAAAGCTGTCCCACTACCCTACAATAGGGATGTAGAGTTTATGAATGAAAGAATAAGACTTGTTCCCTCTCGACACATTATAGGTGCTTGCCAGGTACTCGTTGAGACAAATAATTATAGGATAGGATATACAGGAGACTTCAAGCTAGGTGATGGCACGGAGATAATGAGTGATCTAGATGTTCTTGTAATAGAGTCTACATACGGTGATCCCAGGTATAGGCGCCCCTTCAAGGATGATATAGAAGAACTATTTGTAGACCAAGTTCTCGACCTGCTACGTAGGGGCCCCGTAATAATATATGGCTATCACGGTAAGCTCCAGGAAGCGATGAGAATCCTGCGAAAATATGGTATAACAGAGCCGTTCATAATGCCTGAAAGAATATACAGGGTCACACGGATCGCCGAGAAGCACGGCTACAATATAGGCGAGTACTATAGCTTAAGAACCAATAAGGGATATATGATCAAAAATAGCGGTAGATACATAATGTTCCAACATATGTCGAGAGCAAAGTACAGGAGGCTCAATGGAGAACAATACCATATCATACTGAGTGGATGGGAGTTTAATGACCCCATTAAAAAACTCGATCCCTATAGTTGGCTAGTCGCACTAAGCGATCACGCTGATTTCGACGAGCTAGTAGAATATGTTGAACAGGCAAAGCCCAGACTAGTAGTGGTAGAGGCTGGCAGACAGGGAGAGCCATACAAGCTAGCCGCTGAGCTAAGAAGGAAGGGGTTCAGAACGATAGTCCTTCCAGGCCCCAGAGTAGTAGATGAGATGTTCGAATAATGGAGCGGTGCTCGCCTTGCGTTCGAACCCAGTTGTTCTAGTCAGACATCACATGACTGGGTATATGTTGATGGGAATGGGTGGTGCTGAGTATACTGCGCTAGAAACTGCTATCGCGTTATCTAAGAATGGGTTTAGAGTGTATCTTCACGGATTAACGCTTGACGGCCCATATAAGCTTGCACAACTAGCCAAGTTCTACGGTATACCTCTAGATGACATTAGGTTTGGCCTGGGCGACTATAGTGATCCCGATATAATATTCAATACGAGCGGCGATGTACTGAGCGGATTAGCTGATATAATATACTTTCATTTCCCGAGTAGTTTGAGAACAGATATTTATTACTCGGGAATACGTGGTCTTCTAAAAATCAGCGGTTATATCTATTCCTTCTTCAACAGACTTGTAACACCGATTAGTCTGAAGAGAGTCAAGCTAATACTGGCCAATTCGAGCTTCACAGCCATGTTAGTAGAGAAAATGCTTTTCAGGAGGCCCGTCATAGTATATCCTCCCGTCAATTTAACCGGGTTAAAGGATAAGCCTTTGCCTAGAGAAGAAAGAGAGAAATATGTTCTAATGGTTTCTAGAATATCATATGAGAAACAGCCTGAAAAAGCTATTCTGGTCGCTAAAATACTGAAGCAACTTGGTCTAAGAAATTATAGGGTAGTACTGGCTGGTGCTATAGGTAAATACAGCAAGATCGTTATGAAAAGACTCATTGAATATGCCGAAAAATATGGTGTAAAGGACTATCTTGACATAAGGGTTAATCCTTCAAGAGAAGAACTCATACAGCTGTATAGAAAGGCAATACTCTATGTTCATCCCACAGAGAGAGAGCATTTTGGGATAAGTATTGTGGAAGCCATGGCTGCTGGCACACCGGTAATTGTGCCTATAAACAGTGGTTCATGGACAGATATACTCTCTAGGAATACAGATATAGGGTTATCCTATAAGGGCCCCCGCGATCTTAAGGAGAAGATTAGAAGGGTTATAACGGATGATGGGCTATGGCATAAGCTCAGCATCAACGGCCATAAGCGCTCATTGTTCTTTGATAGAACACGCTTCCACAAAGAGATATCTGCATACACTAGGTTAGTCTATTACATGCTCTTAGGGAAACAATAATTATTTCCCTTAATTACTAAAATCCTTATTACTGGATGTAGAGCGCCTGCGAATCTGATAGATATAGGATGATGAAGAAGAGCCGTTCTGAACATTAAAAACAACGTGTTTATGTGAGTCTATAATCTCTCCATTTATAAAATGTATGAATAACCCCTCCCAGAATTATCAAGAGTAGAATAGTACCGAACAATATCACTTTCTCTCTAGGCGGCTCAATTATTGCAAAATACTTTAGTAATGTGTCAGGATTAAGCTTGTAAAGATAGGCCATGAGATCTACGCTGTAGGTACCAGAAGAGCTCTTGTAAAATATGTTATTTATAACTCCTCCTATGTAAAACCCTGTGTTCGCCTCTCTATACTCTGTAAAGCCCTCATGGTTTATGACATAGGCTTTTACGATCTTCCCCTCAATGCTTACATAGGTCTCTGTCCCGGAGCGCTGATTACTAAATAAAATAATATTGTTCAGCCAGTATCTTAGGCTGTACTCTATAATCTTCACTATGTCTGGGGGCAGATTAAATGATGATAAGTAATTGACACTAATTATCTCTGCTGAGCGGATCTCATTATTGACGACATTGACCTTAACAACGCATTCTATCGGAACCGATAATCCGTTATTAGAACTTATGCTTATCTGGACAATATAGTATAGAGAGCCTGTATATGTGTAAGATGAGCTAAAAGCCAGTGGCAAATATATGTAGAATAATGTTAAGGCTATAAGAAAAACGACTAGTACAGTGTTTTTAAAGGACATGTGCCGATCACTTTTTGCTCTCATTATACCGCTTTATAGCTTCCTCGATCCTTTTCAACGCGGCCTCTCTTCCATCCCAGCCGATCACTTTTACCCACTTACCCTTCTCAAGCTCTTTATAGTGTTCAAAGAAGTGAGCAATTTTATCCCTTATTATTTGCGGTAGATCATTGATGTCCTTGACATTATCCCAAGTAGGATCGATCTTCGAAACCGGTACAGCGACTATCTTGGCATCCTTACCTTTTTCATCCTCTGTTAGAAGGACACCGATAGGCCTCGCCTTTAGGATTACACCGGGATGTAGAGGTGTATTGCCTATTACTAATATGTCGACAGGGTCACCGTCCTCCTCGAGTGTTCCAGGTACAAAGCCATAGTTAAATGGATAGTACATTGCTGTGAACAGGATCCTGTCGACTTTTACCAGTCCGGTCTCCTTGTCCAGCTCGTACTTGACACTACTACCCATAGGGATCTCTATGAACACATTTACTTCTTCAGGTGCTTTTTTACCTGGTCCCAGCTTGTCTAGAATCATAATGGTCACCTTCTTAGAAGTATTAAGAAAAGCGAATTTAAATAATTGCTGAGAATTTTTTAAAGAACTACCAAAATCTTCGATTACTATTTTTCTCCGACCTACTAGTGTTTAATCTCTTATTAGGATGCTAGTTTTAGCATGATCGTTGTTGGAACGCCTTCCTTATATATTACTATTATTTTTGCTTCAACCTCTACTCCTGATAATGGTTCTAGTGCTTTCCTTATGCTCTGTAGGTTCTGTATAGCCTTGTTAATTCTATCTATAAGTTCTTCCATTACACTTGCTTCTTGCTCAGCATCCGGGTTAATGATAAGTTTGCACTCCTTGAGATCAACGACTTTGCCCTTTCCACTGGGCTCTTCTCCTGTTAGGTTCTTCAGTAACTCCTTTAGCTTCCTTTCCTGCTCGCTCTTAGCTCTTATGTCTTCGAGTCTTCTCAAATACTCGCCTAGCTGCTGACGGAGAGCTGATAGTTCATTGTCTATTGACTTTAATAAATCCCCGAAGGAGCTGAACTCCTTTACTACTGCAGACATGATATTCCACCTGAAAGAATAGTTGTGTCTCGTGAAAAATAAAACTTGTGTGATTAACTAACTGTGTAATTATAGAATTTCTTCGAGAAGTCTAGGTACATCCGATGGCTTATCAGCCACAGGTATTCCGGCTTTTTCTAGGGCTTCTCTCTTTGACCTATAGTCTCCTAGACCCATCGATATAATGGCTCCTGCATGCCCCATTCTCTTGCCCGGTGGCGCTGTTTTGCCAGCAATATACGCTATAACGGGTTTCGACTTCCCGGTCTCAACATAGTACTTGGCGAATCTCTCCTCGGCGTCACCGCCTATTTCGCCTATGATAACCAGTGCTCTAGTCTCGGGGTCTTTCAAGTAATGATTGTATAGCTCTATGTAGCTCATTCCTATAACAGGATCTCCGCCCATCCCCACAACCGTTGTTACACCATAGTCTTTCTTGCTTAGTTCGCGCGCTATTTCATACGTTAGTGTCCCGCTCCTTGAGATTATCCCTATGCTTCCTT
>Ga0256835_1000649_pt1 | contig 24131 bp, 21 predicted proteins | sample PIR30metaG_FD_185972 | JGI IMG/M metagenome (GOLD analysis project Ga0256835, IMG submission 185972) | Hydrothermal vent microbial communities from East Pacific Rise, Pacific Ocean - PIR-30 | ecosystem: Environmental > Aquatic > Marine > Hydrothermal vents | place: Pacific Ocean: East Pacific...
TCGACAACGTGACGGCTTCCCTTGGATACATCCACGACGAGTATGACAAATACGAACGTGACGACGAGACCATCATGGACAAATCAGATATGATCTTCTGGCAGATAGCTACCGAGTTCTGATTTTGTGGTATTCTTTGATATTACCAGAACATGGATAGAGATATGACCGGCAAGGCGATATCCCATCCGTCCAGATCTTCATTCAGTTCATAATCCGCATTCCTTACCGGGGCCATATCTTCTGCTTTGGTATGGCCCCAATATAAAGCAACTACCTTATTGCCGCGTAGGCGGCATCTCCTCTACATCTTTTTTCAGTTCTGCTATCTGGATACCCAAGGCTACACATTGACGGCCCTCTAGGCACGCTTTTATATCCTCTTCATCCAGATAATGGTCCAGCTTTTTACCTTTTCTTTCCAAATGGACCACCCATGCCTTTTTTTCTTCATCGTAGTCAACATCAAGGTTTATTCCGCACTGGCCAATGTCTGGATAGATTTCCATGATTTTTTTGCACAGTTCCTTCTTGTCCATGACTACCTCCTTGCAACAGCTTTTGGTTTTATGGTTTACATGTATAATTAAGATAGGTAGCTTTCAAACCAAATCAACTGAAAAGATTTAAAATGTTTCAAATATCAAGCCCTTTAACATGCAAGCCGGAAAGGCTAGGTTTGTTCAGCACAAGTCTGTCTGTGAAAGATGCATCCTGGCGAATCTGCATTCCTTAACTTAACCTATCGGTCGTACAGGCCATTTTTACTTGCTCAAGACGGAATAAATTTCTTGAGGTGATTTGTGGGTCTTTTGGGCAATTTCTTTTATGGTGTCAGAAGGTGAGGCATTTATGCCTGTGGTCCTTAAACGTCTGATAAGTTCCTGGCTGCTCACATGATAGGTGCGTGCTATGTCATTTATTGTCATCATACCAGTGCCAGGAGGAGGAACAGAGGGCAAGCGGACGTTTATGTTTTTGTCTGCACCTTTATGAATATATTCCATGGCTAAATGGAAAAGTTCCGAAGGACTTTTTCCTGCGCTTCGAGCCAGGTCCTTTAGGCTTTCCTTGCCAGAGGCGACCTCAATGCCGTTTGCCCTTAGGGCATCAACAAATTTCTTTGGTTCTATGCCAAGAAATTTTGCAAGCTTGTTTACAGGTACCAGTTCTGCATGACCAAAAGGAGGATTTCCATACTTTTTTGTTTGAGCCTGTTTTATCTTGTTTTCAAGTTCTATCAACTGTTGCATAGGTGGGAGGTGAAAGTAGGAAGAGATGCAAACAAAGAGTGTAAGTGCAAGAGAGCCCCAGACCGCCGGACCACCAGACAGCCCTTTTATTTTCTTTTTTAAGTATACAACTACTGTATGCCAGTTTAGATAGAGGTGGAACACGGCTGCTAAGGAAAAGAGGGTTCCTGAGCACAGATGAAGATCATCCCACTCTTCTTTGGACAGTCCTAAAAAATGCCAGTTGGACCAAAACGCTACCCTGCCATGAGGTTCTATGAAAAGTACAAGACTTGATATGAAAAGTATAAAGAAAGACCATAGTAATGTAAGAGATGTAAAGCGTCTGACCATGGTTTATGCTCCAAAAATCATGGGTTGATCTATTTATGGCACAGCCTGATACAACAAACTAGTGCTTTTTCAAAAAAGGCGCCAGGATTCTGGGAGGGATTGTCCTGGCGCCTGCATTAGGGGAACCACTAATGAATATGCGAAGGGGAACTATTTATTATTCTGATTTTGTGCCCCATTATCCATGGAATCTCTCCAAAGAGGGGTGCCGTCAGTAGCATTTCTTAGCTCAATGCTCTGGCCGTCTACAGTTACGCTTGTAGCTATTATTTTTGATGTTCCATCAGAAAAGGTTACCCCATATCCATTTACGGTAATGGCTTCTCCAACTTCAGGACGCGCAACAGAGGCAGCATCCCAAAATTTTACTGGCCCCATACCATAAACAGTTACTACTTCGGTTCCAGTATCTATTGCAATGCCTTGACCTTGGGTGCCGACTGATGTCACAACCCCAGAGATTGTAACTGGAATGCCATCAAAAATAGAAACCATAGGACCAGTGCCATCCATTGCACCGTTGCCATTGCCTGCAAGAGCTGCGTTGCCAATACCCATTGCTAGTAAGAATATAATTGAAAATATTATTGCCAGATTCCTTCCTGCTTGCATTTTTATTACCTCCGTTTAAAAAGTTGTTTTGAGCTGGCCAGCTTGTTCATGTTATAATCCATTTATTATGCCAAAAGTGTTTGTGTTAAATTATTCTTAAATTTCAATAGGTTAGTGTTTGCAGGATTGTTTTTTAAACCTTTAATGTCGACAAAAGGATTCATGTACTCGTCATTTTCGTCGAGAAAGGGCCAGCGAGATTTGGCAGGTTTTAAGGCCTGGTTTAAGGTGACAAAAAATAGAAGACGGTTATGAAAAAGGACAAACAGCAGGAAATACCACAAGGGCTTTCCTCGTTTCTTATTCAAAAGGAGCCCTACTATCTGCCCCAGGGCAAGGAAATAGAGCTTTGTGAAACAGCGTACCACTTTAGGTTGCCAGTATTGCTTAAGGGGCCTACCGGTTGTGGAAAGACTAGGTTTATGGAGTATATGGCCTGGCGACTTAACAGACCCCTTTTTACTGTATCCTGTCACGATGACCTTTCTACCAGCGATCTGGTAGGGCGCTTTCTTATCAAGGCTGGTGAAACAGTATGGATGGATGGCCCCCTTACAATGGCCGTAAAGCATGGAGGCATATGTTATCTGGATGAAATAGTAGAAGCTCGTAAGGATACCACAGTTGTCATTCATCCCCTTGCAGATGATAGACGTCAGCTTCCAATAGAAAAGCTGGGGCAAATACTTCATGCTCCAGACAGCTTTATGCTGGCGATATCTTATAATCCTGGATATCAAAGTGTGCTAAAGGATCTCAAGCCCAGTACAAGACAGCGTTTTGTGGCCATTGATTTTCGTTATCCCGACCAGGATCATGAAATGGAAATAGTTACTCATGAGGCACACATTGATAGAGAGCTGGCAGAGAGTTTGGTGCGCCTGGGACGCATGACCAGAAATCTGAAAGATCAAGGTCTCCAGGAAGGGGCCAGCACCAGGCTGTTGATACACGCGGGAAAGCTTATAGGCTCAGGGATAGATCCACTTTTGGCCTGTGAAAGTGCTGTTTGTCAGCCGTTAACAGATGATCAGGAGATACTGGATGGGCTTAAAGAGATGATCAGAGCGGTATTTTGACAGTCATGAATCAGGTATCAGGTCAAGCTGTCAAGGCATTTCCCAGCAACAGGGATCAGGCCCTGGAAAACGCCCTTCTACAGATATTTTTCACAGATACCATTGGTTCGTGCCATGTGGAAAATGCGGTGGAATTCCTGCGTCCTTTGCCAAATGAGAAGATAGGGCCTGTACTCAGGCTTGTTAAACTAATAGCCCACTGTGTTTCCGATCTTCTTGCCTTTTCCTTTATGGAAAATGTAGAACAGGCCCTGGAGTTTCTTACGGTTGAGCAACTAGAGGATTGGGTAACAGAGGCCCTTGGCATATACGAGGCTTCTGGGCTTCATCCTGCCAAAGACTTTTTTTCAAATCCTGTCGAAACCACAATCAGATACAGTAACAGAAGACATGTGGCCACCTTGGAAGATTCCTCTGCTAGCCTGTACATGCTGGCTTGCGGACTTTCTAAAAGAAATATCAGATTTGCCCCAGGCAGGTATCCAGCTACAGATACCGAGACCGTTTGGCTTCCTGCCTCATTCTCTTTGTTCCCCAGCCAGGAACAAAATCGGCTCTTTTATCGAGTCGCTACTGTGCACAAATGCGCCCAAATCCGCTACGGTTCCTTTTTATGTGCTACTGACAAGTTGGTGCAGGCCCTTTCAGGCCTTTCATTGCCGCAAATCAAAGACAAAGATCGCCCTGGTGTTCCTGTAGCCATTGATCTTCTTGAAGCCCTTTTCCCTGACATGGAGGTTACCAGTTGGTTTGGCCTCTTGGAGACCATAAGGATCGAGCAGAGGCTTGCCAGTCATTACAAAGGTATAGCCAGAGACATCTTTACCTTAAAGAACCTCTTGCAAAAGAAGTTTGAAACCAGGGGAAAAAGAATAGGAGGGTTGGCGGGGGATTTTTGCCGGTTTGTCATTACAGATTTTGTTGATCCAACCCAAATAAAAGATTCGGACATACGAAATCTTGCCATGAGGCTTGCAAGGCCGGAAAGTACGGTGGCAGACACCCTTTTGCTGTTAAAGAATGTTTTGTCTGCTGACCCTGGGCCCATAAAGGAGATAACCCCCCTTCTACCATATTTGGGGGGCATTGATATAAAGGTTGTTGAGAAGCGGTTGGAGGAAAGAAGGGGAAAGATCGAACAGGCCTTTGTGCAGATTCTTGGACGGTTGCTTGCCAAGGCCTCTATAGATTCGGACAAGCTCCCTGGTTTAGAAGAGAAGGAAAAACCTTCTGCTCTGTCTGTTGAGGAAATTACACAGGCCCTTGCCATGGTTGTAAAGGCAAAAGACAAAAGGGAGCTCGATGAAGCCCAAAAACGGCTTCTTGGTTACATACAGATGCAGGAAGAGGAGCAGCTCTTTCAGGAGTTGCTCGATACGGCAAGAGAAATCGAGCAGGATCTCGGTCAGATTCCATCCATATACGTGTCTTCGGCACTGGATCTTGCCACTGGTCTGTATGATCCAACCTTGACCGTTATGGACGGGTCAGATGCCGGGCCATCCTTTTCCTTTTACAGCTATCCTGAGTGGGATTTTAGACGCTCTGATTACAGGCAGCAGTGGTGCACAGTTAAAGAGATGGTAGCAAAGGAGTCCTCAGGATCCTTTATCGCAGATACGCTAAAAAGATACAAGGGGCAGGTAGAGACGTTAAGACGCCAATTTGAAATGATCCGTCAGGACTATCAGGTTATTAAACGGCAAAAAGATGGGCAAGAGGTGGATATCGACGCCTTTGTTGAGGCCTTTACTGATTTGAAAGCGAAACTTAGCCCTTCTGAACATCTTTACAACAGGTTGGTGCAGGACAGGAGAGATATTGCAGTCCTTTTTCTTGTTGACATGAGTGCGTCTACAGAGGGATGGATAAACCGGGCAATAAAAGAATCTTTGGTACTGTTGGCAACTGCCATGGAATACGTGGGGGATCAGTATGCCATATGTGGCTTTTCAGGTATGAGGCGTACGGGATGTCAGTACTTTATTATTAAGGAGTTTGAAGAGGAATTTTCCGTAAAGGTCAAGGAAAGGATAACAGGCATAAAGCCAAGGGATTATACCAGAATGGGCCCTGCAATCAGGCATTCTATAGAGAAATTGAAGGATGCGGAGGCCAGAGTAAAGATTCTTTTGACTCTAAGTGATGGAAAGCCTGAAGATTACGACGAATACAAGGGTCCTTACGCCATCGAGGATACCCGAATGGCCCTGTTTGAGGCACGTCAGGCTGGCATAAGGCCTTTTTGTATTACTGTTGATAAGGAGGCAAGACAGTATCTGCCCAGGATGTACGGAGCTGCCAACTATGTGATGGTGCCAGATGTAAGGCTCCTTCACAAAAGGGTGCCGGAAATTTACAGAATTCTTACTACCTGATGGTAACAGTTATGACAGATAGGCCACAGAAAATAGTGATATTTGAGGAGCAGGGTTCCGGGGACTACAAGATTGCTGGCATAGAGGTCTATGGCAAGGGAATGGAAATAGTGCGTGTGGTGAATATAGATCAACCCCTGCCACCCCTGATTGATGAGCCAGAAGAGTACATACCGGATGATTTTCAGGGAGACCTTGTCCTTAACTTTTTGAGACATCCAGATCTGTCATATTACTTGGTTGAACTTTGTAAACAGAAGAACATCCCTGTCATTGCCTCTGGCCAACAGATTCCAGGAGCCATATGTCCCTTTACATGCTGCGGCCTTGGGAAAAAGGAAGGGCTTGGGGCCTATGGACAGCAGTTTGGCGTACCTGAATATGAGGTGGAGCTTACCGATAACAGGAGAATAAAATCCATAAATGTAAAAAGGGCTGCGTCCTGTGGGGCTACTTTTCAGGTTGTCAGGCAGATTGTTGGTCTTCACGTAGACGAGGCACCAACAGTAATTTCCAGACAGGTGCAATACCTTTGCCTTTCTGATCCTTCTGACTTTGACCCGGTAAGCGGAAAAAGCGCCCTTCACTTTGCTGGCGAGGTACATAAGGCAGCCTTAAAAAAGGCAATAGATAAAGCCATGAAAGAAGGGAGTGAACAGGATAATGGCCCTTGTTAACATAGAAAGTGCCCTTAGAAAGATCCTGAACACCCTGAAAAAGATTGACAAGGGCGGTGGCCTTGAGGTCTTGTCCTACAAGAGAAACCGTGGCATCACCATTATAAAGCAAGGAGCGGATCTGTATTGCTTGAGGGAAAGGGGTTATCTTGAACAGGAGTTGAAATGTACCTTTCGCGAACTGCAAAGACATCTGAAATCCATGATGAAAAGGGAATTCCCTCGCAGCAGAAAGGTCCGGATATACGTGTTGAATGATCCAAGTGAAGCAGGAATTGCACGAAAAAAGTTATAGTCCATACCATTAGATTATAAACCTTTGAGCCCAAAGTCTCTTGACAAAGGTTATGGCTACATGTAAAGAGTGAGTCAGTTTTTGAATTCTGGTTCATCCCAATTGAGGCATTCTCTTAGCCTTTTGCAAGGGGAAGTGGTGTCTAGGCTCCACAGTCTCGTGAACCAGTCGTTGGAAATCCATAATAAAACATAGGAGATCACCAATGAAAGAAGTTAGAATTCATGGCCGAGGCGGACAGGGAGGTGTTACCTCTGCTGAACTAGTTGCTACCGCCGCAATTGCTGAAGGAAAGTATGCCCAAGCCTTCCCCAGCTTTGGCCCTGAGAGGAGAGGTGCACCCGTTGCAGCGTTTATACGGGTTAGCGACAAGCAAATCAGGACCAGAGAGAAGGTTTATCATCCGGATATAGTGATGGTTCTTGATCCGTCGCTGCCAAGGCTTGTAAAGGTAGCCGAGGGTATAAAGGATGATGGAATTGTCATTCTCAACACGGAGCTGACTGCAGACCAGGTAAGAGAAACCTTTGGCATAAATTCTAGGCTGGCAATGGTAGACGCAACCAAGATCGCCCTTGAAGAGCTTGGTCTGCCCATTACAAATACCACCATGCTTGGTGCGCTTTTGAAGGCTACCGGAATAGTTGGTAAGGATGCCCTTTTTGAGGCGCTTGAAAAACGTTTTGGAAGGTTGGCAGAAAAGAACAAGGCTGCTCTGGAGAGGGCCTATAATGAAACCGTTATTGCTTAAAAATTTAAAAATAAGGAGTTAGTGATATGGCAAATTCAGACGCCATAGTAGGCTGGAAGACAATCACCTTTGGATGCCATATCCTGGAACCTGGCAATGCAGCCAACTTCAGGACGGGAGACTGGCGTTCCCAGAGGCCTGTTGTTGACAAGGAAAAGTGCATTAAATGTGGCATGTGCTGGGTCTTTTGTCCGGATATGGCATACAATCAGGACGAGGAAGGATACTTTGTTGTGGACTTGGAATACTGTAAGGGTTGTGGCATATGTGCCCACGAGTGCCCCAAAGATGCCATAACGATGGTTCCAGAGGAGGGGTAAATCATGTCAAAACGCGTGGGAATAGAAGTTTCAATAGCTATAGCAGAGGCAGTAGGACTTGCCAGGGCCGAGGTTATCCCTGCCTATCCGATTACGCCTCAAACGCATATTGTGGAACATCTTTCTGAGATGGTGGCAAACGCCGAGCTTGATGCCGAGTTTGTGCCTGTGGAAAGCGAACATGCTGCCATGAGCTGCTGTTGTGGTTCCTCAGCTGCAGGGGCAAGGACATTTACATCGTCCAGTGCTCAAGGGTTGAGCCTTATGAGTGAGGTGCTTTACATAGCAAGCACCATGAGGCTGCCTATGGTCATGGTAGTTGCCAACAGGGCCATGTCCGCTCCAATCAGTATCTGGAATGACCACCAGGATATTATGATACAGAGGGATACCGGCTGGATACAGACCTTTGCAGAAAATGGCCAGGAGGCAGTGGATCTTACGCTACATGCATTCAGGGTTTCTGAAGACAGAAACGTATCCCTGCCAATAATGGTGAATATTGATGGCTTTACATTGAGTCATGTGATCGAGCCCATTGAACTTCCCGATCAGGAGGATGTTGATAGGTTTTTGCCTCCTTTTAAGCCCCGTTACAAGCTTGATCCAAGGCGCCCGATAACCATGGGGCCTGTTGGTATTCCAGAGGTGTATACAGAGGCAAAGGTAGCCCATGACATGGCCATGAAAAAGGCCAAAAGATACATCCTCAAGGCATGGAATGAATTTGAGGAGATTTTTGGCAGAAAATACAATCCCATAGAGTCTTATCGTACAGAGGATGCAGAGGTCCTTCTGGTAACAATGGGAAGTATCTCTGAAACGGCCATGACCGCTGTAGATACAATGAGGGATGCTGGTCAGAAGGTTGGTCTTCTAAGAATCCGTCTCTGGAGACCCTTCCCAGGGCAGGAATTCAGAAGGGCAGTTGGCAAGACAAAGATACTTGCTGTAATAGATCGCTGTCTACCTCCAGGTGCCCTGTGTGGGCCTGTCGGTGCGGAATTGCGTTCACTGTTTTACAAGATTCCAGGTTCTCCAAAGATATTCAGCTTTGTGGCAGGACTTGGAGGAAGGGATGTAACAGTAGAGCGTTTCGAAGAAATCGTGGACAAGGCAAGGGCTTTTGCCAAAAAACGTCCAAGAGAACTCTATGAAGTGATTGGGGTGCGGGAAAAATGATACCAGAATTCGAAAAATTCAAAGGTTTTAAGGCGAAAAATCTACCTAAGGAAGAACCCTTGTCACCAGGGCATAGGGGCTGTCAGGGCTGTGGCGAGGTTTTGGCCCTGAGAATGGTCATGAAGGCCCTGGGCAAGGATGTCATAGTTTGTAATGCAACAGGTTGTATGGAGATCATCACCTCTCCCTATCCTCATACTGCCTGGAGGGTGCCATGGATCCATATCGCCTTTGAAAATGCGGCATCTGTTGCCTCTGGTGTGGAATCTGCACGGAAAGTGCTTGCCAGAAAGGGCAAGATTCCCAAGAAACATGTTGACATTCTGGCAGTAGGTGGAGACGGTGCAACTGGCGATATTGGGCTACAGTTTATTTCTGGAGCCTTTGAAAGGGGGCATGACTTCCTTTATGTATGCCTTGATAACGAGGCATATATGAATACAGGTGTTCAGCGCTCTGGTTGTACCCCTTACGGTGCAATGACAACCACAAGTCCTCCGGGAAAGAAGAGCTTTGGACAGGTGACATGGAAGAAGAATGTCCCGGCAATTGCAGTGGCACACAACATTCCTTATGTGGCCACAGCTTCCCCAGCATATTTTCTTGATCTTATGAACAAGGTTAAAAAGGCTGCTCTTGTAAAGGGTCCAGCCTACGTGCATATCTATTCCCCATGTCCAACTGGCTGGGGTTCAGCAGGTGAACGCTCTATTGAAATATCACGTCTTGCAGTGGAAACAAAGGTATTCCCACTCTATGAGGTAATTGAGGGACGTTATATAATCAGCAGGAAGATCACAAAGCCCAAGCCTGTAACAGAATACTTCAAAGGGCAGAGGCGTTTCCGTCACCTGGACGAGGAGCATATCGAGTACATCCAAAGAAAGGTGGATGCAGAATATGAAAAGCTCCTGAGGCTGGCAGAGATGAGCTAAGGGGCAGATAAAAAACAGGCCTCCTTTCAAAAGAAAGGGGGCTTTTTTTTGGCATGAAAAAACTCAAAAGCAGACATATACTCGGCATGGCACACCTTGAGCCAGAGGAGATCACCTTTATTCTTGATACTGCTGAATCTCTTAAGGAGATTTTGCAAAGGCCCATCAAGAAGGTTCCTCCTTTAAGGGGAAGAACCATTGTGCATCTGTTTTTTGAGCCAAGCACAAGGACAAAACTTTCCTTTGAACTTGCTGCAAAAAGACTCAGTGCCGATACCGTTAGTATCTCTAAAGGTACAAGCAGTGTAGTAAAGGGAGAGACTCTAATTGATACGGCCAAAAACATAGAGGCCATGAAACCAGATATTATAGTCATGCGTCATTCCATGACAGGGGCTCCGCATCTGCTTGCAAAACATATAGACTCGGCTGTTATAAATGCAGGTGATGGAATAAACGAGCATCCATCCCAGGCCTTACTGGATCTCTTTTCTGTTAGGGAACACTTTGGAAGAATCAAGGGCCTAAACCTCACCATTGTGGGAGATATTGCCCACAGCAGGGTGGCACATTCTGACATCATGGCCTTCTCCAAGATGGGGGCGAATGTTACGGTATGCGGGCCAGCCACCATGATGCCCCCTGACATTGAAAGCCTTGGCTGCAGGACTGTTTTTGATCTGAAAGAAGCACTAAAGGATGCAGACATTGTGATGGCCCTAAGAATTCAAAAGGAGCGTCAGGGTATGGCCCTGTTCCCGTCAGAACGGGAATATGCCCAGGTCTTTGGTCTTAATTCGTCCATTTTTTCCCTTCTTAAAAAAGACTGTGTAGTCATGCACCCAGGTCCAATAAACAGGGGAGTGGAGATGTCTCCTGAAGTGGCAGACTCAAACCGCTCCATAATCCTTGACCAGGTAACCAATGGGGTCGCTGTCAGAATGGCCCTGTTTACTCTGCTTTTGGCAGATTCGAGGGAGGAATGAAAAACAGGGTAATGCCACCGATACTTTTAAAAGGTGCCCGGATTATTGATCCGGCAAACAACAAAGATCAGGTAGGAGATCTCCTTATAAAGGATCAGAAGATAGACTCTATCGGTGCTGACATACAGTGTGAGGATGCTGTTGAAACAAATCTAGCAGGAAAGTGGGTGGTCCCAGGCCTTATTGATATGCATGTCCACCTGAGAGAGCCAGGATTTGAGTACAAGGAAACCATTGAAACAGGCACCATGGCTGCAGCAGCCGGTGGGTTTACAAAAGTGGCCTGTATGCCAAACACTTCTCCTCCAAATGATAACGAAAGCATTACGAGATTTATAATCGAAAGGGCAGAAAGGGCTGGATACTGCAAGGTGTTGCCTGTTGCCTCGATTACCAGGGGGCAGCAGGGTCGGAATCTCACAGAGTTTTTCGATCTTTTACAGGCAGGGGCTGTGGCATTTTCTGACGATGGTCTCCCTGTAACCAAGGCGTCCCTGATGCGGCTCGCCCTTGAATACTCCTTGAATTTTGATGCACTTATAATTTCTCACGCAGAGGAGCTGGAGCTTTCTGTCCAAGGTTGCATGAATGAAGGCAAGACATCCACAAAGCTTGGGTTAAAAGGCATTCCCAATGCTGCAGAAGATATTGCAGTTTTCAGGGACTGCTGTCTTGCCGAGCTTACAGGTGCCAGGCTCCACATTGCCCATGTGAGCACAAAAGGATCTGTGGAGATAATCAGACAGGCAAAGGCGCGAGGTGTAAGGGTTACCGCCGAGACAGCGCCCCATTACTTCAGCCTGACAGAAGAGGCTGTAAATGGCTATAATACCTTTGCCAAAATGAACCCTCCCCTTCGGACCGAGGAAGATCGAAAGGCTGTTATCCAGGGGCTGAGAGATGGAACGCTTGATGCCATAGCCACTGATCATGCCCCTCATGACATCCTTTCAAAGGAGTGCGAGTTTGAGCTTGCAGCCAATGGGATAATTGGCCTTGAAACCTCTCTACCGTTGGCTTTAGATGTGTTGGTGCGTCAGGAAGGGTTTTCGCCCCTGGAGGTAATGAAGCTTATGTCTTTCAATCCAGCCAAAATCTTAAACGTGGATGGTGGGAGTCTGAATCCCGGACACAAGGCTGATGTTACCATCATCGATCCTGATTTCCAGTTTTGTTACAAAAGGGAAGAGATCAGATCAAAGGCATTTAACTCTCCGTTTCTCAACAAAAAATTTACAGGCAGGGCAATAGCGACCATAATGGCAGGTAAGGTGACCTTTGATCTTAACGGCCTCTTAAAAGCCCGTTAGGTAATCTTTTAAGTAGAAGTCTAGTCAAAGGTGGTATGCAAGGGCTTGGTGAGGGCTAGAATCCCTAGGCCCTTTCCCCAATGTTTGGTTCAAAGCCCCCATCCCTCACCCTTTGCTTATCTTGTTAATTTAAAGTTAGGAGGGCATAGTAGGCGATGCCTTCATTCAAGAGATCATGAGTGGTGTCACCGCTCTATCATAATTAGATTAATTAAACCGACAGTTTCTCGGATCTTAGCATATAAGCTACCAGAATTCCGATAATAAAGCCTGCCGCTAAGTTTGTGGCAAGGGTGATTCCAAGTATCATTAACACGACAAACAGATCTTTCCGGCCTTTGACGTCTAGAATTGTTAAGCCTAGCTGACTCCCTGCAAAAAGAAGCAAGATACCCAATACCGACATTGGTATCAGGTAGACGACACCCAGCGCATGTTTCCCAAATAATATGGCTAGTGCTACAAAAAAGGAGCCTATTATGATATTGGAACCGGGAGTCCGCGCCCCGAATCGATAGTGTGCTGCCAGTCCACCGGCCCCATGGCATAAAGGCATGCCTCCCAGCAAAAAGCTTAGAAAGTTTGCCAGCGCCATACTTATGCATGATGCCCTGTAGGTGACCTTCTTGGAATGTTCGCCAAAATACTCACGAGACAGATCAACGTTAGCTATTACTGCGTTTCCTATCGTCATGGGGATCTGAGGCAGAACCAGAATCAGTAGAGCATGGGAAAAATCTGCAGAGGTCGGGAAACCGAAAGGTAAAATTTCGGGAAAACCAACAGACAGGGACATTTGCCTGAGGATCCCGGTTTTTCCAACTAGAATGCTGATCAAGATACCCCCAGCTATCAGGAGTAACCCTGCAGGGAATTTCCTGTTATTAAGAAAAAGAAGGGTTACCAGTCCTCCGACAAATCCGATTACAATTCCAATAGGAATTGGTCCGATTGTCTGCAGAGACAGGTAAGGTTCAGCAGCATTTTTTAGCATCTGGAACCTGCTCGTTCCTATCATGAACCTGACGCCTTCTGCCATTAACAATGTTCCTGTGGAAAGTTGCACTCCGCGAACCACCGTCTTTGGAACATATTTGCCGATCAGTGTGATGGCACCTGTGGCACCGATTATCAGCAGAAATGCTCCGATAAGAAGCCCGGATGCCTGGATCTGTTGGGGGGATAGTCCTGTTGCTATTGCATATGCCCCAATTACTTTCATCGGCTGAACAGGCACAGTGACTCCAAAGTAGATCCCTGACAGGATGTAAAAGACCCCGACTGTGAAAAAGAGTCCCGCTGCGTTCAGCCCGTTTATAAGGATCATGCCAATGGCTAGCGGCAAAAGCGTGCCAAGATCTCCCAGAGAACCGGCAATTTCGAGTCGATCGAACCTGTAGTTTCCCATCATCCCATAAATGCCTTTTGTAACAATTTTGCACAGAAGAGGAGAAGGGCGATTCGAAACATGCCCCTGATGTTTTTTCCCTTCAGCTTTCCTGGCATAATTCTAGAGCCGATCTGGCCTGCAGTGAATCCGTGGAGAATCTGCTATACACGCATTCACGAGAAAATATTTTGCCTGTTGATAATCTTTTTAAAACGCAAAAATGCAAAGCTCCCTATTAAAATCAGAGCAGAGGCTGTCATCACAGGTTCTGGCACCATCTGTGCTGCCTTTCCAATAATAGCTGAAGGCTCTATATTCCAGAATCCATATAGCCAGTCCAATATCAATCCGCATACCATACTGCACGCCCCTATGGACATGAGATAAACTGCAGTGCCATGTCTTCCAAGAATTCGAAGCAGCACTGCTATGGAAGTAATATTTGTTGCAGGCCCAACCATCAAAAAGACAAGGGCGGTACCAGGGCTCATGCCTTTTAGTATCATGGCTGCAGCCACAGGGGTGGAAGCTGTTGCACAGATGTAGATGGGTATTCCCACAACCAGCATAAGTAGCATGGAAAATATGCCACCGCCTAAATGGCTGCTGAAAAAATCAGATGGCACAATGCCTGCGATCATTCCCGCGATCAAAAGCCCTACAAAAAACCAGGCTGCCAGATCATCCCAAATCTCCAGCACTGCTCGAACAAATGCCCCGATCAATCCTTTGTAGATCCCTTTGGGAGTCTCACTGACGCATGTGTTTGATGTGCGTGAACTACAAGAGCAACTGCATGAACATCCACCTGAATCAACTGGTTGTAGCACCGAAACAGAATCTGGTACGGCATTTTGCAAAAGACCAGCAACTGCTGCAGAAAAAAACGCTGCAATAGGCCTTGCAAATGTCATGATCGGGTCTAACAAGGCCCAAGATATTGCTATAGAATCTATGCCTGACTCTGGAGTGGATACCAAAAAAGCAGCAACTGCACCCCGTTCTGCTCCCTGCTTTTTCAATGATGCAGCAACTGGCAGAACACTACAGGAACAAAGAGGAAGGGGAATACCGACAATAGCAGCCTTTATTACAGAGGCCAGTCCCCTGGAGCCAAGGTGTTTTGCTACCTTCTGTGGAGGCATGATCATCTTTAAAAGGCCAGCCAGTAAAAGACCAAAGAGGAAAAACGGGGAGGCCTGTTTTAACAGTAACCAAGAGTTGGTTACAGAATCCATAATAAAGTTCATCATATCTAATTTTTTATTAACTTCTTTTTGAAAAATTTTTTCTGTAATTTCGGATAATTTGGTATTTACTCAAAAATTTCCAAAAGTTGAAGGGGAACAGAAATTATTGCCCTGGCTCCAGAATCCTCCAACTCTTGTCTATCACGAAAGCCCCAAAGTACTCCAACAGGAAACATTCCAGCCCTGGTAGCGGTTGTCATGTCTATGGACGTATCCCCAAGATATAAGAAAGAATCCCGGGGAATGTTGAAAAAATCTGCTACTTCAAGGGCACCTGCAGGATCTGGCTTTCTTGGAACCCCAGGCCTGTCTCCTAACACCATGTCAAAGTGCCAGCTGTCAAGAAATCGCTCTACGCAAAGTTTTGTAAAATCGTGTGGTTTATTGGAAAGTATGGCCAATTTAAGTCCTTTTCTGGAAAGTTCATCCAGCATCTGATCTATGCCTGGATAAAGCCTGGTGTTTTTATCCCAATTCTGGGCATAATCCTCTAAAAATTCCTGATGAAGCCTGGCAAGAGCCTTCTTGTCCGAGCGGATACCGTCAGGCACGGCACGGCGAACCAACATACTTGCTCCCTCTCCAACAAAATACCTGTATTTTTTTTCTGGATGGGTTGGAAAACCGTTTTTCTCAAGGACCCTGTTCATGGAAAGTGCTAAATCCTTTAGCGTATCAAGGAGGGTTCCATCCAAATCAAAAAGGACCGCTTTGAACGACTTCATCATAAGATTAGACTCTTTATTGATCTTTTGTCAGGTAGTTTACCGATTAGCATAAAGCTTTCAAGTTTTCATAAAAAGATTTAAATACCAAGAAAGCACACCTTGGTGAACCGTACAGGTTGATATCCTTCAGGGAAGGAGCCAGATATATATGTTTTGGTATCTGTAAAAAATGGTTTTTCTTAATCTGGATGAGGCAGGATGTAGCCCTTACCTCATCCAGAAAAGATATGACAAAATCTGACAATATAACGTGATTACAGAAAATAATTCACTTTTCAAAGGGTATCTTTTCCAGTTCCTCAATGGGGCACTCCAGATCTGCAGGCATCATTTTGGAGCCTGAAAAGGCTCCTGATATGATGGCATCTGGGGCATTAAAGTCATTCCAAACGGCAATGTACAGATGAACCATTATGAAAAAGATAAAAAACCAGTTCAAAAGGTAGTGTATGAGGCGGGCCTGCTGAGGGGTGCCAAAAAGCTGGTGTCCTGCCTTGGCTATAAGTGGGGTTTCCGGATAGAGCAGATAGAGGCCCGTTAGCCCCATGATCACACCACAGATAAACAGGACAAAATAGATGGTACCGGCCAGTACAGTGTGTCCCATTCGGCACTCGTGTTCATCTGTCAGATAGAGATAAAACTTTATATTATGTATCAACGATTTAAGATTTCTCTTGTTGATGGGAAGAAAATCTGTGGGCCGTTCATACTGATTGCCAGCAAAAAAGAGATAAAACCTGACAGCCAAGGCGCAGATGAAGAAATAGCCTGCGGCAAAATGCCAGTATCTCAAGGTTGCCATGATGTAAAGTGGCTTAAACTCAGCCCATTTTGTGGTAATGGGCGGATAATGGATGTAGATTCCGGTAAGTATCAGTATGAAAGTGCTGAATGCAAGGGTCCAGTGAAAAAGCCTGAGTGTTCCACTCCATACAAAGACCCTGTAATAGAGCCTTGGTTCTTTTCTTATCATGGTCCTGCCCTCCTTATCAGAGCACCTTTACCTTTGAAAACTCCCTCTTCCCCGGATCGAGAAGATGGACAGCACATGCTATACATGGGTCAAAGGAATGGATGGTTCTTAGAACCTCCAGAGGTCTTTCCGGTTGCGCAACAGGATTGCCCTTTAATGAAGACTCATATGGGCCCATGAAATCCTTTGAACACCTTGGACTCACGTTCCAGGTTGAAGGAACAACACACTGGTAGTTCTTTATCCTGCCGTCCTGAATCACCACCCAGTGGGAAAGGGCTCCGCGCGGGGCCTCGTGAAAACCAAAACCCCTGACCTCACCTGCAGGAAATTCAGGTGGATTCTTGTAGGGATATATTTCAAGGTCTCCCATGCCTATGTTCTTTATTAAAAGGTCCAGATGCTTCAGGGCATAGTCTGCAACCATGGATGCCCTTATAGCCCTTGCCAGGTGACGTCCGGGAGTGGATAGCAGGGCATCAACCCCTACCCTTGCACCTGCTATCTCAGAGACCTTTTTCAGGGCTGAATCAACCCATTTCCTTGTTGTTTCATGGCCACTTACGTAACCGACAAGAACCTGTGCCAGAGGCCCTACCTGCATGGGCTGGCCGTTGAACCTGGGGGCCTTGGCCCAGGAATACTTTCCGTTTTCCTGAAAATCTGTATAGTTGGGTACAGTCTCCTCATTCCATGGATGCCTGGTCCAGTCTCCTTTGTACCAGGAATGTACAATGGACTCTGCGACATTATCCCTGAAATATTTGTCATTAAAGGAGGTGATAGGAGTAAAATCCTTAAGATCCTCACCAAAAATGGTGCCCCCTGGCAGATCAAACCGTGTGCCCTTTGAATCAAGCGGCAAATCAGGCACGGCAAGATAGTTGGTAACCCCCTTTCCATAGGCCAGCCAGTCCTTATAGAGCGCACCTATCGCAATAACATCAGGCAGGTAGACCTGATGAACAAACTGCTTAACCTCCTGAAGCAGTTGGCGGGCCTGCATCAACTTGTCCATATTCAGGGTTGCAAGGTTGTCAAGATTTATGGCAAGGGCCACACCTCCAACAATAACTGTCTGAATATGGGGGTTCTTTCCTCCAAAGATGGCCACCACCTGGTCAGCCTTTCTCTGGTAGTCCAGGGCCTGCAGATAATGGGAAACGGCCATGAGATTTGCCTCCGGGGGCAGCTTCATTGCCGGATGACCCCAATAACCGTTGGTAAATGGACCAAGCTGGCCACTTGAAACCAACGCCTGGAGCTTGGCCTTTACAGCTGCAAAGCGATTTTTACCGTTATCTGGCCAGGCAGAGATAGAATGGGCAAGCTCTGCAGTCTTTGCCGGATCTGCATCCAGGGCTGAAACCACATCTACCCAGTCCAGGGCAGAAAGTTGGTAAAAATGTACTATATGATCATGCATGGCATGGGCGCATAGGATAATGTTTCTAATATACTGGGCATTTATGGGTATGCCGATTCCAAGGGCGTTCTCCACAGCCCTGACAGAGGCTATTGCGTGAACTGTAGTGCAGACACCACATATTCTCTGGCAGAAGGCCCATGCATCCCGAGGATCTCTTCCCTTAAGTATTACCTCTATTCCCCGCCACATCTGCGGAGAGGCCCAGGCATTTGTAATGCTGCCACCATCCACTTCCACATCTATCCTTAAATGGCCTTCTATTCTGGTAATTGGATCAACAGTGATCTTGGTAGCCATTGTTTCCTCCTATTTCTCCTCTTTCTTCTCTGTAGAACATCTCAAAGAAAAGATCTTTTTCCCTATTCCAACTGCCGCATGAGCCGCTATGACTGCTGCCGCACCTCCCACAGCCACCTTGCCGATTTCCTCTGCCTGCTCCCTTATGCCGCCTCCTACCGGTATATAGATCCCTGGCAGGTGTTTGTATATTGGTGTCATGGTGTCCCAAAAACCTGGCTCCGTACAACCTATGCAGCCGTGTCCAGCCCCTACCGGCCAGGCCCCTATGTTGCAGAAACGCTCTACAGAACAGTTGGAATAGGTGACAGGCCCCTTGCAACCTACCTTATAAAGGCAGTAGCCCTTCTTGTGGCCAGGGTCTCCAAACCTTTCCACAAATCGGCCTTCATCAAAATGCGGCCTTCTTTCGCAGTGATCGTGGATCTTTCTTCCATAGGCGAATTTTGGTCTTCCAAGTTCATCCAGCTCTGGAGGACGTCCATAGGTAAGAATCTGGACCACGGTTGCAAGAAAGTTTTCAGGATTTGGAGGGCAACCAGGTATGTTGATGATGGGCCTGCCCTTTATGAGATCCTGCACTCCCACAGCACCAGTTGGGTTGGGTTTGGCTGCCTGTACACCACCAAAGGCCCCGCATGTACCGATGGCAATGATCGCCTTGGCCTTTGGGGCAACCTCATTCAATATCTCCATGGCGGTCTTGCCCCCAATCTTGCAATAGATGCCGCCATCCTTGGTAGGAATACCGCCTTCTACCACACATATAAACTTGCCAACATTCTTGTTGACAGCATTATGGAGGTTTTCTTCAGCCTGTTTGCCAGCAGCTGCCATAAGGGTTTCGTGATAATCGAGAGATATCAGATCCAGGATCAAGGTGGCGATATCAGGACGTGCTGCACGCAAAAGCGCCTCTGAACAACCGGTACATTCCTGGAAATGGAGCCAGATCACAGGCGGCCTTTTCGGAGACATGGCCGCCTTCACCATCCTGGGTACAACTTCTGGAGAAAGTCCCAGGGTTGCGGCGGCAATGGCACACCCTTTCAAAAAAGTTCTGCGGCTGACTCCTCCACCTGCCAGTTCAATCTCGTGTCCCTTTTTACCCATTATCTGCCTCCCATTTAAAAAATTTCATTAAGACAAAAATTATTACAAAATGCCACCCTATAAACGGCCCCTATTCCATTGGTATCAGATTAAGCATATGGTCACCACACTCCTTGTTTGAGCCAACGGTATTTATTTTGAAAATGAAGAAAAAGGAAATAGCCTAAAGAAATAATTGGCTGGGAAACCAAGCCAAGATTATGATTACACCGTGACGGATCCTTTATGCTTAGCAGGCCGTCGATCATCAGATCAGCATACGATGATAGGCGCGAACGTGAGGTAACAGGGCTCGAAAAAATTTTATTCAACTCCCTACCCATGACATAAACCAAATCACTCATGGACCCTTGCGAGCCGGACAAATCCATCTGTCCATGAATCTCGAAAGACAAAAAAGACAAAAAATCCGACAATAATTAAAATGCTAGCATTACATTTGCGCTAAGTCAAAAGCATTTTCTCCTTGCTGCTTCTGAGTAACAATAAATCAACCCGCCTCTAAAATAAAATCAAGAATTTTCTGGAGAGATACTTAAACCTGAACATATATTATCTAAAGCAAGTTGATGAGTAATCATCCGTAAAAGATAAGCAATAGACTATACAAACTAAATATATCTAATGTTTCTTGCATAAGTGTAATTAAAAGGGCCAGGTGCGTGATAATATAATCGCTGTAGAATGACAGCTTACCCTTACCGTTCAAACAATGTGAATTAAAAATTAAAGGATCCTTGCTAAAGTTTTCATGTAAAATTTTATTCAAGGAAACATTTTGTCGATAAATATAAAAGATCGTTTCTTTTTTCATCAATACCGCAGTGCCAAGGCTGTATGCAATTTTCCTAATTTCCTACGTTTTTATTAAGAAGTCCAGGGGATTGCAGTTTTGGGAGGCCCTTTTATGAAAGACGTCATCATCTTGGCAATTAGAAAAGAAAATAGCAGCCTAGAAAAACTGTTTCAGCGGCTGCAAAATTTTACTCACATCTTAAAGCAGGTTTTTGATCCACAAATAGGCCTGTCCATTTTTGATTCACTATCTCCAGATCTGGTGATTGTAGAGCTGTCAGGCCAGGGGGATCTGGAGTTTGTTCGTTCTCTCGCCCAGGTATCGGATCTGACTCCTATCATAGCCATATCCAAAGAGGCATCTGCCAATGCCATAATTTCTACCTTTAGGGCTGGCGCCTGGGATTATCTGCTAAAGGAACGTATTGGACCAGCCAAGCTTTTGGAAGCGGTAGAGGCATGTCTAAATAGATCTGTGGAAAAAAGACGTACCAGAGAGACGGGACATGTGCTCAAAAGATTGGTGGAAGACAATGTAGCCCATCTAAAAAAACAGAAGGAGATATTGCAGGCCGAGATAGAAAAAAGAAAAAGACTTGAAAAGATAATATCTCAAGCAAAACGTGAATGGGAGCATACCATTGATTCGATTCCCGATTATGTGGCTTTGATAGATCAAGAGCACCGAATCGTCCGTCTTAACAGGCCTATGGCCGAGGCCTTTGGAATGCATCCCCGCGAAGTAATTGGCAGGAAATGCTTTGAACTAGCCCATAACTCCAATCATCCACCTGGGTACTGTCCTCACAGATTGATGATCAAATCAGATGAAACCGTACAAATCGAATCATTTGAAAAACGTCTTGGAGGACATATAGAGATAACTGCAACACCCTTTCGCGATCCAGATGGAACCGTCATTGGTTCCGTTCACATTGTCAGGAATATAAATCACAGAAAGGAGGCTGAAGCGGAAAAGGAAAGGATGAACCTACAGCTTCTTCAAACTCACAAGCTCGAAGCAGTAGGCCAATTAGCAGCAGGTATCGCCCATGAGATTAACACCCCGATTCAGTATGTTGGTTCCAATCTGGATTTTTTCCTGGAGGCATTTGAAGACATAACCACCTTTGTGGATGCTGTTTGCAAGGGTGCTGAAAACAGTCCCAACCAGCAAGTTTTAAACGAGGAAGAAGTTCAAAGGCTTTTAGAAGAAATCGACTGGCAGTATCTGGATAGCGAGGTACCAAGTGCCCTGAAGCAGGCCAAGGAGGGAGTAAGCCGTATTACCAAGATAGTGCGTGCCATGAAGGAGTTTTCTCATCCAGGTAATAAAGAAAAAACCCCTACGGAAATCAACAAGATTATAGAGACTGCAGTTACTATTTCCAAAAACGAGTGGAAATATTGTTCAGAAGTAAGATTACAACTGCAAGAGGATCTTCCCCTGGTTCCTTGCTTACGAGATGAGCTTGGTCAGGTTCTGCTCAATATGCTTGTAAATGCCTCCCAGGCCATTTCGGCAAAGCTTGGGGAAAACCCGGAGGGAGAAAAAGGACAGATTACCATAAAGACGGCAAAAGAAGACGGTAGTGTTCGGATTACCATACAGGATACAGGGACTGGAATTCCCAAAGACATAAGACAAAAGATATTTGAGCCCTTTTTTACGACAAAGTCCGTGGGGAAAGGCACAGGCCAGGGGCTTGCTATCTCGCGGGATGTAATTGTGAAAAAACACGGTGGAGACATATCCGTGGAATCCATCGAGGGTAAAGGAACAACATTTACAATAACTATTCCCTTGGCAGAAGAAACGGTTTGAAAAGGCAAGGCAGGATCATGGGTAAAAAGAGAATCCTCTTTGTTGATGATGAAAAGCTGGTGCTTGACGGTCTTAGAAGGGCACTCCGTTCCATGCGAAAGATTGTAGAGATGGATTTTGCCACTGGTGGCCATGAGGCCCTGGAGGCTATGTCAAGGCAACCCTTTGATGTGGTAGTTTGCGACATGCGTATGCCCGGCATGGACGGCGCCCAGTTGCTTTTAAAGGTGAAGGAACGCTATCCAAGCACTATCAGGATTATCCTTACTGGTCAGGCTGATGACAGCGCTACCAAACGTGCCATTCATGTTGCCCATCAGTTTCTTATGAAGCCCTGTGAGCATGAAAAACTAAAAACCATTTTAAAAAGGGCGTGTCTTCTTCATGAACTCATGACCCATCCTTTTCTCAAAAGCACAGTGTCTGGGATAGACCATCTTCCTAGTCTTCCAGATATATACATAAAGATACAGCAGATACTTGACGATCCTGGTAGCAGTGTTGAGGATCTGGCTGCAGTTGTGGAAAAGGATATTGCAATGAGTTCTAAGTTGCTGCAGTTGGTCAACTCTGCTTTTTTCGGTTACTTCAATGATGTGAAAAGTCCCGCCAAGGCAGTCCATTTGTTGGGAATAGAGACAGTCAAGTCTTTGGTGCTGGCCTTGAAGGTCTTTTCGGGGTTTGAAAATGAAGAGACGGATCCAGACTTTCTCACTTACCTGTGGAATCACAGTTTTGAAACCGCCATTTTCAGCAGGGCAATAATGAACTCCGTCAGTGAGGACAAAACAGATGTGGAAAACGCCTTTGTTTCGGGCCTTTTGCATGATATTGGCAAGCTGGTTCTGGCTTCCAGCTTGCACGAAGACTACAAAAAGGCCATGGAGATTGCCCAGAAAGATCAGGTAGAGCTCCGCAGGGCCGAATTCCGGGTGTTTAGGGCATCTCATGCAGAAGTTGGCGGGTATCTTCTCGGGATTTGGGGCATTCCCGGAGACGTGGTCGAGGCAGTTACCTTTCACCACAGGTCCCATCAGTATCCGGGGAAGCACTTTACCATAGCCGCTACAGTAGCCTGTGCTGATATGATCTCTCATACTCTGCAACCAGAGACATGTATAGGCTCGATGCCAGTACTTGATCCAAAAATATTTGTTAACCAGGAAATGACTGGGGAGATAGACAAGTGGCAACAGATGTGTCGGGAGATCAAGGAGCAAGGCAATGGATGACCGGGTATTGTTTGTGGACGATGAAAAAAATATTCTCCTGGCCATAAAACGTCAGCTTAGAAAATCGTCTTTCAGTATTGATACAGCCGAAAGCGGATATGAAGCGCTGGAAATGATCGGCAACAAAAATTACTCGGTAGTGGTATCTGATATGCGGATGCCAGAAATGGACGGGATTCAACTTTTGCGCCAAATCAAGAAAAAGGTTCCTGAGACCGTACGTATGATGCTAACCGGGAATGCAGATCAAGAAACTGCTATCCAGGCTGTAAATGAAGGAAATATATTTCGCTTTTTAAACAAACCCTGTCCTACAGATCTGCTTCTTGCCTCTGTAAAGGCTGCAGTAGAACAATATCATCTCATTATTGCCGAAAAGGAACTGCTGGACAAAACCCTTAAGGGAAGCATAAAGGTGGTAACAGAAATATTAAGTCAGGTTAATCCGGCGACCTTTAGTTGTTCATCAAGGATCAAGCTATTTGTCACACAGATGGCAAGATACCTGAAGCTTCCATCACTTTGGCAGTTTTCTATAGCAGGATTTTTATCTCAGATCGGATGCGTAACCGTACCAAATGATATTCTTGAAAAGGTTTACAATGGAATGCCATTAAACGCCCAGGAACAGACCATTTATGACTCTCATCCTGAGGCTGGCGCAAGACTGCTGGCCAACATACCAAGACTTGAGAACATAGCCCGCATGATAGGACTGCAAAGATTACCCTTTTGTCAATACCCTGATAAGCCGCGATCTAGTTCAGAAAAGCTGGTCTTTCTTGGCGGGCAAATGCTGAAGGCGGCAATAGATTTTGACCACCATGTATTTCTTGGGCTCAGTCCTGAAGAGGCGGTGCTGAAAATGGGGCGGTCTGGCTCCCAATACAATCAAAATATTGTGAAAATCATCAAACTTATTCAGCCAGCGACTACAGGCTATGCAATAAAAAAACTCAAACTTGGGCAGGTCTTTCTAGGAATG
>Ga0256835_1000650_pt1 | contig 24118 bp, 27 predicted proteins | sample PIR30metaG_FD_185972 | JGI IMG/M metagenome (GOLD analysis project Ga0256835, IMG submission 185972) | Hydrothermal vent microbial communities from East Pacific Rise, Pacific Ocean - PIR-30 | ecosystem: Environmental > Aquatic > Marine > Hydrothermal vents | place: Pacific Ocean: East Pacific...
GGATGGAAAAAAATATTGAATATTCTTATTAATAATTCTTTTTCAAATATTAGACTGAATAAGGATAATACATAAAATGATAAAAACATCGAAGATATTCATTCAAAGATAGACTGAAATTAGTCGAATTTATCCTGATTCTCCTCTTTGTCTTTCCCTTTTTTATCATAATCATATATCTCTATTTTATCCGAATAATACCATGGAAACATATCTCTTCTTAATTTAGCCATCCATGTTTTTCCTTCCGCTTTTCTTTTAAGATTATAAAACACCACTCCCTCCGCGAATACTTTATCTTTCCATCCCATCTTAGAAGCCCTTTTTGTATAATATCTTGAAAAGAGCCAATCTTTAAACCATGAACTCCAATTATCAAAAGTTCTTTCATGCTCATCAAATGATTTGTATCTTAGCGAGTTAATTGCCTTTTCAAAAGGATACCATTCATGCAAATCGAGTTTATAAGGATTTCCCTGAACTTTCGGACCTATCAATTCTCCCGCCTGTTCTCCATTCTCTTTAACATATCCTTTCCCGATTGCCATGAAAATCCCTTCCATGATAAATGCTTTACCCTTAATTATTTGCAGAGGATCAATAATATTCAATCTGTTTTGAACAGTTATAAGTCTTCCGTTCTCAGTTAATATTTTGACATTTGTTCCATTAAGTTTTTCAACTGCGAATGTTTCAGAATCTTCAAAAACCCATTCATAACCGGGATTGATTCTATCAACAACAAGATAAACTTCGGGATTTCTCATCCCGAGTTTTCTCCCCTCTTTTTTCCACTGATCTTTATTGACCTTAAAAGTTTGCCTTATAAAGGGACAATATAATTTGGGAAAATCTGATAATAATCTTTTTTCTTCCATATATAAAAATACTATTTTTTTTATAAAATATCAAGTATTTTTATTTATTTAAAATATATTCCACCGCTTTTAAAAGATTATCGATAACTTTTACCTGTTCGGAATATTCTTTATTTTTCAATTTTTCGTTTTCCTCTTTTCCTTTGCCCGTTAGGACAAGGAGAGGCTTAATTCCCGTATTAATCCCAAGCTCTATATCCGAGAGTTTATCTCCTATAATAAATGATTTATTTAAATCAATATTAAACTCTTTTTCAGCTTCCTCAATCATACCGGGAGCCGGTTTTCTTCTCCTTGATTTTTCATCGGGATGAGACGGACAATAGTATATCTTATCAATTTTAGCTTTCTCTTCTTTATATATCTCACTTTTTAATTTTTCATGTATTTTGGCAAGGTCTTCGTGATTATAATATCCTCTACTAATACCAGACTGGTTTGTTACGATAATAACAAGATACTTTGCATCATTAAGCATTTTTATAGCTTTTGCGGCAAATGGATATATAATAAGTTCATCCTCGGATTTAACATAATTCGTATCTATATTAATGGTTCCGTCTCTATCGAGAAATACAGCCCTATTTTTCATTTAAAAACTCCTCTCCCGCTTTTATAACTTCTTCCGGTTTTATTAAATCCATACAAAGTTTTAGTTTATACGGGCAAACTCTTTTTTTACATGGTGAACAATATGTTTTATGAAATATTATTTTTCTATTGGTATTATACGGATAAGTGCTTGTAGGTGAAGTTGAACCGAAAAGACCTATTGTAGGCACCCCGAGAGCATTTGCTACATGCATCAGACCCGAATCATTGGAGATAAAAAGATTCATCCGTTTAATTAATGCCATAGCTTGTCTTAAATCTGTTTCTCCGCAAAGGTTAAGAGATTTGACGGTGGACGCTCTGACACAATCCTGATAATCTCCGGAACCGCCGAAATAAAAAATTCGAGCATTATATTTTTTTTCAAAAGATTCAGCAACTTCTTTGAATCTTTCGGGGAACCATTTTTTTGAGTCTCCGAACGATGCTCCCGAAGCAAAACCTATTTTGATTCTGTTTTTATAAGTTTTAAGAAAAAGCTCGGCTTTATTGTCCTCCTCTTCCGAAAGATAAAGTTCTATATTCTCGGATTTTTTAATTTTTAAACCCGAGTCTCTTAAAAGATGAAGATAATAATCGGAAAAATGATAATCATAAGAAAAATTCGGTTTAATCCTTTCGGTTAATAAAAATCCTCTCCCGTCTCTATTATAACCTATCCTGTTTTTAATATTTGCCATATAAAAGACAAGAGCTGAAATAAATGAATTAGGGAAAAGATAACCGATATTGAAATTTTGTTTTTTTATCGTTTTGATAAATTTCAACTCATTAAAGACCCCTTTCCCGCGAATCTTTATCAGAGAATTAATCCCCGGATAATTCTCAAAAATATCAATTGCCGGAATTCTTCCGAGTAAATGAATTTTACTGTTCGGAAAATTATTTTTTATGATTTCAAGAGAGGGTATAAACATTACCGCATCCCCAATCCAATTGGGGATGCGGATTATTATTTTCATTAAATATTTTTTATCTCTTTATCCCCTATTTTTTCAAATAAAAATAACCCATAACCAAATTATTATTATGATAAAATGAGATTCTAAAATATTCTTTCCCTTTTAAAACCTGTTTTTTAACACCTTTAAAAGAATATTTAACCGGTTTTACAACTGCCAACTCTTTTAAAACAAGGTTTCCCTTTTTGAAAAGGGAAAAATAGTAATTTCCGTTTTCTTCATTAACTTTCACTTTATACCTGCCTGCTTTATACACTTGACCTTTATGGACAAAAGAGGGAAAATACACATTCCCAATATTCCTTTCATAAGAAAAAAGGAAAAATGTTAAAACAACTATCGTTATAAAAACTATAATAATTTTTTTCATAATCTTCCTCCGATATTACCTTTTTTTAATATAAGCTCTTCTGTTAAATCTCCTTGTTTCCTCTGTTGTATTATCATATTTGGGATTTTCCTCTCCATAACTTATGGTCTGGAATCTTGCGGGCTCTATCCCGTTGGAGATAAGAAAATCTTTAACAGCTTGTGCTCTTTTCTCACCAAGAGCAAGATTATAAGCATTAGTGCCTATATTACAGGTGTGTCCTTCTATCACCACATTAAGTTCGGGGTGTGCTTTCAAGTCCTTTACTTCTTTTAGAAGGATTGTTTTTGCTTCTTCCGTTAATTCATAACTGTCAAAGGCAAAATAGGTATCTTCAAAAGACAAAGGTTTAACAACAGGTTTGGGAGGAGGAGGTGTTTCCTTTTCCTCTTTTATAACAGGAATGGGTTTAACCTCTTTCACTACCTTCTCTTTAATCGCTTCGGGAACGGAATTATAAACTATGGAAACGGCTCCACCTTGGGAGGTAGCAAGACCGTCGGTAAAGAGAAGATTCTTTTTATAAGCGATATTTATCTTCCAATTTTTATTCAGAAGAAATTGAAAACCAGCCCATACATCAAAACAATCTTCTTGATTTGCTTCCGAGTTCATATATTTTGTGTAAAGAGCTGTTCCGATAAGATATACTCTGTTGCTGAGTCTGTATTGTCCTCCGGCAGCGAAAGTGAATTCATCGGTTAGAATATCACTTGCCGTAGGGACTACAAAGGTTGTCAGATTTTTCTGCATGTAATTGATATAATCCGTTTTATTGAGTCTTCCGTTAAAAGTATATCCGAGGTTTACGGAAAAAATCCCTGTTTTACTTTTTTTGGTAGATACTATCAGGTTTCCGCCGAAAGCCGGCTTTGTTGTCGTAACAGCAACATCCTTGTCGGACATGGGCATTGAGATAAAACCTCGAACAGCAAAATTATCGGATAATGAAAATTTTAAACCGAAGTCCGCATAACCAACTCCCTGATAAAATCCTTCGTGGGCATAAGGAGTTCCATTATAATAGGAATCTTTCAAATTATCAGGGTCAACTCTTCTCAGAAAATTGATTCTGCCGCCGATTTCAAGATTATCGGTTAGTCCGTAACCAAAGCTAATATAGAAATCATTAATATCCGTATCCTGCTTTTGTCTGTCAATATTATCAAGTCCGAGAGAGAATTGATAATTTCCTTTCATTATCGAATTAGCATAAAAGAGTTTGAACAAACCGGAATTTCCATATTCGGAAGATATCAGAACCAAAGGTGAGATTAGTAAAATAACTAAAATAAATAAAATAAATTTCTTCATTCTTCACCTCATTAATTAATCTAATTTAATTATAGATTAAAAATATTTTTTTTTCAATAGTTTTTCTTTTTTTTGTCTTCCGATATTCTATTTTCTATCTTTCTGATAATGTAATTGTTGATTTCTTCAGGAGATTGATCGGCTGATATAAAATGGATATCTCTTCCACAAAAATCAAAATAGTTTTCCCTGACTTTTTCAAGAAATTTTTTATTTTCAAAAAGGGGATCTTTTTTCCTGAAACTGATTCTTTCCCATGAATCATTTACGGATATATCAAGGATAATTGCTATTTCCGGTGGAGAGCAAATCCTCAAATTATCCCTCAAAATCCTCTTCTTATCAATTCCTCGCTCACCTTGATACGAGTATGTTGAATGATAGTATCTGTCAAGAAGAACTATATACCGTTTTTTTAAATATGGTAAAAGATTATTATTAAAATCATATTCCCTGTCTTTCAAAAAGAGTTCATATTGCTCTTTTGGTGTTAAACTATCTTTTATTTTTGCTTTTTCACGGATAATTTTACCCCATTTTGAATCTGATGGTTCTCTGAATTTAATAACTTTTCTCCCGCTCTTTTTCAAATAATCATATGCCATATTAATTTGCGTGCTTTTCCCTGAGCCATCAATCCCTTCAAAAACAACAAGATATCCAGGGTATGACAATCTTTTTTTCGAGTGCTTAAAAAAGATGGAGAGTGGTGTTATGAAATCATCGAAACCAATCTCTTCCCCTTCAAGATAGAGAAAAATATGTTTAATGGATTTATCTGTAAATTGTTGTTTTATTTTATTTATGAAATCATATAATCGGGTGAACCCAACTCTGTTTTTTTTATAATCCTTGACAATGGATTTAAGTTCTTTACTATTGTATCGTTCGATATTGTTAACTTTATTTATCCATCTGTTATCAGTGGTAATAGCAACTTTTTTACCTTTTATATTATTAAGATAAAATTCAACCTCGGCAGGTAAATTAAACACGGATAAATCCATACTTTCCGTATTCATTTTATAATAATTATAATGAGGTGATAATGATAAATCAAAGATATGATTCAAATGATGGTTTATTTTATTTGAATTTATAATCCATAAATTATCTTTATTCCATCTTTTTGATTGATGAAATTTTGCCGTGTTGGAAACCACATTATTAAAAAAAATAGCATAATCTTTCATTACATATCCATTTTAAATATCTATAAATTTTTATATATTTATTAACTTACGGGAAAACCACTGAATCTCCGAACTTTTTATTTTTAATCTCTTCTTCATATTCTTTTATTGCATTAGCAAGTCTTTTTATCCCCTCTTCAATGTTTTCTTTTGTTGCATAAGAAAAATTCAATCTGAAAGAATTTTTACATTTTGCTTGGGGATGAAATGCCTCCCCTATGACAAATGCCACTTTTTTATCAATGGCTTTTAGAAATAGTTCCCTCGAATCCATATATTCCGGTAGATTAACCCAAAGAAATAAGCCTCCTTCAGGGTGAGTCCATGATAACCCTTCCAATTTAGGCATAAATTTTTCAAGGCTTGAAAGCATTTTATCTCTTTTTTCCATATAATCCTTTCTTATAATATTAATTTGTTTTTCCAAATAGCCCCTTTTAAGGTATTCATAAGTGATTGATTGTGTGAAAGGGGATGTGCAAAGATCAGCCGCTTGTTTTGCCATTATTATTTTTTCTATCAATTCCTTAGGCCCCACTATCCATCCTAATCTGAACCCCGGAGCAAAAATTTTTGAAAATGTAAAAAGTGAAATAACTCTATCGCTGTTATCAAGTGTTATCATTGGAGTTATGCTATTCCCTGAATATCGGAGCTGTCTGTAAGGGGTATCCTCAATAACAATGAGATCATATCTTTCAGCTATATCCAAAATCCTTTTTCTTCTCTCCTCCGAGGTTGTAATTCCCGCAGGATTTTGAAAATCCGGGATTATGTATATTAGTTTTAATTTATCTGAAAAACCTTTATCAATTAGTGTCTTTATGTTTGCTTCAAGACTTTCGGGAAGAATCCCGTCTTTATCAGATTTAACGGCAACCATGTTGGCACCGTAAGAATTAAAAGCTTGAATTCCTCCAACATAGGTGGGTTCTTCCACAAAAACAAAATCTTTTCTATTAAGAAATATTTTCGCGACCAAATCCAATGCTTGCTGAGATGCTGATACAATCAGGATGTTATCTACGGTTGTTTCTATCCCTTCATCTTTCATATGTCTGACTAATTCCTCTTTTAATCTTGTATCACCTTCGGTAGGACCATATTGCAAAGCGATTTTACCCTCTTTTTCAAGAATATAATCTGTAACATCTTTAACCTCTTCAATAGGAAAAAGATCGGGAGCCGGAAGCCCTCCTGCGAAAGATATTATTCCGGGAATTCTTGTTACTTTTAATAATTCCCTTATTTCACTTCTTTTCAAGCCAATAGCATTTTTTGAAAAAAGTTTTTCATAATTAATCATACTATTCCTCCGTTTTTATCTGTTAATTAATAATTTAAGATTCAGCGTATATATTAAATCAAATAAACTTCTGTTAATTGTTGTTTTTTCATATATATTTAAAAGGGTAATCGCTCTTTTAATCTTCTGTTTTAATTCCTGTTTTTTACTGACTTTTTCAAGTGTTTTTAAAAAAATATCGGTTCTTCGGATAAGATTATCCGGTAAATCTTTATCAACTCCTTTATCAAAAACATTAAATACTTCATCTGTCCATAAATAGAGGAGTTTCCTTAATTCTTTTTTTAGCTTTGGATTTTGGTTTATAATCTTATAAAATTCCTCACTTAATGAATAATATAATTTAATATTGTCTCTTGCGGTATTGTATTTTGTTCCGTAAATTTCATCCCTTATATATCTCCCTTTCCTTATCGTCTCTCTATCAAAAGGGATGATATATTTATATGCGCAAATTTTCTTTTGATTATTGTTATTATCATCGTCTCCTATATAATCTGATTCATTTGCAATAAAATTTTTGTATGTATAATAAGCTTTCTTAGGTGTATTATTACTTTTGAGTATGCCGTAATACGAGACATCTTCTATATCTTTAATCTCATAAAAGAAAATTTTATCAACCGAGGATGAATTTAAAACTTTCTTAAGTATATTCAAATAGTGTTCCGCCTGCTGATCTTCGGTTATATTTGTGGTAGGCCAACCTGTTTCTGTTAACCAAAAATCTTTTCCGCCACACCCCGTAATATTTAAAATATGCATAACCGAATCATAAACAACATCCCCTTTTTCAATTTTATCCATAATCGCTTGCGCCCCTTTACTATCGTATATATGCATGGAAATGATATCTATGTATTTTTTCCCCATATTTAAAACAGGGGTAAGATATGTATCCCATCTGCTACCGGGGGATGTCAGATATGTTATATCCGGTGCGACTATTTTAGAGTTAGAATCTATTGCTTTTATGGTATTAACCGCCGGAATTAAAATATCGTTAACATATGTTCGAGGTGAGCCTTTAAAAAAATCATCAACATTAGGCTCATTCCAAATACTCCAATATTTTATTTTGCCTTTGTATCTTTTTGTGGTAACGGAGATAAAATTTGTCCAATATTTTGTTTTTAAAGGGGGAAAATTTTTGCTTTTTCCGCCGTTTGCCCAACTTGGGGTATCTCCTAAGATTGCAAGGATTTTCAAACCATTATTTATTGCATAATGAACAACCCTATCAACATTCCCGAAGTTATAATGTCCCCTTCTTGATTCGATATCAGCCCAACTTACATCAATCCTTATCCACCCTATATTAGCCTCTTTTACTTTTGCAAGAACAGTATTATTCCAAAGATGAACATTTATACCGTAATTATCGGAAGAGGAATAAGCAGGCAAACCGACTAATAGTAGAATAAATATTAAAATAAAATAATTTAAGTTAAATTTGGATTGATTGTTCTTTTTAGGTTGATTTGTTTTCATAAAAAAGTATATCAACTAATAATCATTCAGTCAATTGGAAATATCCTTTACAGAGCCTTGATTAACAGACTCCTTTTATTTCAATTGTTTTATTAACAGCTCTTAAAACATTGATATGATTCTATTTTTTGCCGGTTTTATAAAAGATTATCTTTTTTATACTTTTATTTCCGGCATAATCCCAAACAATAGCAGACAGATTGTTTTTCCCTTTTTTAATAAATTTTGATATCGGATAAAACATTGATGCTTTGTCAGGATCATAAATCGCCCAAACTTTTTTTCCGTTAATAATAAAAAATGTTTTATGATAATCTATCCCTTTTCCTATATCTCTGATAATTGCAACCGCTCTTCTGATTTTCCCGTATCTTCTCCCGTTTTTCGGATAATAAAATTTAAGTTCAGGGGGATATTCATCTGCCATTAGTGCATAAGTTCCCCCAAGCCAAATTTTTGCAGACATATAACCGTTTTTTATCTTTTCCCCTACCATTTTCCATCTTCCCGCCATTTTATCATATCGGAAAATACCCAACCTTTTCTTAAAACTATAATCGGTTAATTTTGTTTTAAGTATAACTTTTTTCTTGAAAGGAAAATTATCGGGTGAAATTGTGAAAAAATCCCTTAAAGGAAAGAGTCGGGGTTCAAAAGGATATTTTTCTTTTGATATTTTAAAAATAAAATTTTTATAAAGAGAATTTTTACCGAAAATCAATTGATAATTATTAAAATCAATAGTTTTGCTTTCCCCTTTTTTAACAAAAAAGAATCTTTTAAAATCGGGCTTTATCTTTTTGTAATAGTAATCTCCCATATATATTGCTTCGGGCATATATCTCTTTGTTTTTATCACTATATCATCAATCAAAAGGAGTTTTTCCTCTTTTGCCTTTACCCCGTTTTTTCTAAAAACAAAAGGATAATAATTTTTTCCAAATCTGAGCCTTAATACCCCATTGTAGAGAGGAAGATTTGTTTTCCCTTTTTCAATTTTACCCGATTTTTTCCAAAATTCCCATTTCCCTGTTTTAAAAGAGTCTATTATTAACCTGTTATCATTCTTTTGTATATTAAAACCATCTGTTTTTTCCGAAATAATATTAAACCTGTTTAACCCCCATGGAGAAAATCTGTTTTTTCTTACCCTTATATAATATTTTAATCCGTCAAAAGGTCTGGGAATAGATATTTCAACTCTTCTCTCATCAATTACTCTGTAATTTTTACCGTGAAAGAGTTTTTCCTCTTCCCCTCTTATCTGAATCTCCATATTATTAATTATATTTTCAAATGTTAACTCAAATTTTGTCGGTGATATCTTTTTGATTATTGATATTACGGGAGGGGTATTATCTGTTTTTATAATTTCAATGGTTTTAACAGTTTGGTTTCCCCAATAATCAAAAACTTTTATTTTTAACAGGTGTTTCCCTTTTTCAATTTTTTCAAATAGGGTGGAAGGGGGAATGTCCATTTTTGCTATCCCTTCTCCGTAGTAAGGATAAATATTATAAAAAAAATAATCTTTCTTGTATGATGATTTATTAAGGTCATAGATTAACCCTATTTGATGACTTCTGTAAAACGGAATTTTATCAAACTTAACCTCTGATATAAGTGTTTGATCAAGATAAAGTTTCCAACCGTAAATTCCCGTCCTGTCATATTTATAATATTTGTCCCAAGCTGTAATTGTTATTGAAAAAGGGCCTGAAATATAAACAGGTTTATTATGCTTTTTCTTTCCATTCAATTTAATTATTTCCGTTGTAAGTTTTCCATTGATGAAGCTTCCGAATTTAAGGGGTTTTAATATTATTTTTCCTATTCTCGGAGAGAGGGTATCATCAATTTTAATGTATGTGAAAGTATTAATAGGGTTATTATCCAAATCCCTTATTTCAAAATGAAGATGAGGAGGGCCGGCACCTGTTTCTCCGCTGTAAGCTATTATCTGACCTTTTTTAACAAATACCCCTTTATCCTCAAAAAAATAATCACCGAAGTATCTCCCGTCCGTCCCTTCGACAAGTTGTTCTGATAAATCTTCCAATTCTAATACTTTATTTTCAAACTTGTCGAGATGTCCGTAAACACTCATGAAATTTTTATGTCTTATATATACAGCCTTTCCGAATCCGTAAAATTTATTCGACAATCTGAATATATATCCCTCTTCCACGGCTCTGACAGGGATACCGATTTTCCCGAAGGTGGAAAAATCAATCCCTCCGTGAAAATGGTTCCCTCTGAAACCGGCGAATATGGATTTTATCCTTATATCAATGGGAATAGGGTAGATGAAACTTTTTTTCGATGGGTAAAGATTAAAAGAGAGTGATAAAATAAAAAACATGATTAAAATATTTTTTCTTTTCATTTGAGATATTATAATGCAATAGTGCAAGATATGCAACATAAACCGAGGAGTTTCGTAATAAAAGTATTACTATGATAAGGAGAGGAAGATGAAAAAGAAAATTATTATAGCCGGTGTTATTATATTATTTTTGATAATCATAATATCCAATATAAAAGGAAAAAACGGAATAGTTAAAAAAGTGAAAGTCAGGCAGGTAAAAAAAACGGATATTGTTCAGAAAGTTAATGCTACGGGGGAAGTAAAACCCAAAAAATTTGTTGACTTATCTTCGGATATTTCCGGCAGGATTGTTAAAATAGCGGTGAAAGAGGGGGAATTTGTCAAAAAGGGGCAGTTTTTATTGAAAATCGATTCCACCTATAATGAATGGGAAGTTCAAAGGGCAAAAGCAAGTCTCGAAAATTTACAAGTCCAGCTGAAGATTCAAAAAGCGAATCTTGATGCAAGGAAAAGGGAATTTCATAGATACGAATTATTATGGAAAGATAAGATGATTTCGGATGAGATGTATGAAAATAAAAAACTTGCTTATGAAAATGCTCTTTATACCTATCAATCATACTTGCATAGAATAGATGAGTCAAAAGCTTCTCTTAAAAGTGCAGAGGAAAAAATAAAAAAAAGTATCATAAATTCACCCATTGACGGAGTTGTGAGTTCCTTAAAAGTTGAAGAGGGGGAAGTTGCTATTATCGGAACAATGAATAATCCGGGGACAGTCTTGATGACAATAGCGGATCTATCGGTTATGGAAGTTGAAGTTGAGGTTGATGAAACGGATATTATAAATGTTAGAGTAGGGCAGGAAGCCGAAGTTAGTGTTGATGCTTTCCCCGATATAAAAATAAAAGGTAAGGTGAGTGAAGTGGGAAGTTCCGCTCTTCAAAAAACGGGGTTACAACAATCTTCCGATGAAGCCAAAACATTTAAAACTGTTGTAACTTTAATAAATCCTCCAAAAAAGATAAAGCCCGGGTTATCCGCTTCCACTGATATAATAGTAGCCAAAGCAAACAGCGTTCTTACAATTCCCATCTCCGCAATAGTTGTAAGGGAATTCCCTGATACAAAAGGTGAAAACACAAAAAAGGATAAGAAGAACAAAGAAAAAGAGGGAGTTTTCATATATAAAAACGGAGTCGCCAAATTTTCGGAGATAAAAAAGGGGATTACGGGAGATATGGATATAGAGGTTAAAAAGGGTTTATCCTTAAAGGATAAAATAATCATAGGGCCTTTTAAAATTCTAAGATTATTAAATGACGGAGACAGAGTTGAGATAATAAAAAACAGGAAAAAGAAAAACTTTGATTTTAAATAGGGAGAAAATAATGGATAAAACTCTTATAAAGATAGAGGGGTTAAAAAAAACCTATCAAATGGGAAAAACCGAGGTTCACGCTCTCAGAGGAGTTGGGTTCTCCATTCAAAAGGGGGAATTTTTATCCATAATGGGACCCTCAGGCTCCGGAAAATCAACCTTAATGAATATTCTCGGATTTCTTGATACGGCGAGTTCGGGAAAATATTATTTTAAAGGGGAAGATGTTAGCTCAATAGGGGAAAACAGAGCGGCTCTTATAAGAAACAGAGAGATTGGTTTTGTTTTTCAAACATATAATCTTTTACCGAGAGCAACCGCTTTTCATAATGCGGAATTACCATTGATATATGCGGGTGTAAATAAACAGGATAGAAAAGAGAGAGTTGAGGAATTGATGAATCTTATGGGGCTCTCGGAAAGGATGAACCATAAACCCACCGAACTTTCGGGAGGTCAGCAACAAAGAGTGGCAATTGCAAGAGCACTTGCAAATTCTCCCTCTCTTATTCTTGCGGATGAGCCTACCGGTAATCTTGACACGAGAACCGGAGATGAAATTATGGCTCTTTTTAAGGAATTGTATATGAAAGGTAATACCATAATTATTGTTACCCATGATCCTGAAGTGGCGGAACAAACAAATAGGATTATCCATATCAGGGACGGTTTGATTTCGAGGGATGAATCAAACAATAGTTGACATTATTATTGTCCATCATGATTTATGAAAAGATTATGCAAACGGTTATTACTTAACTTCCCAATAATTTCCGGTTCCACCCATATTCTCTATTATATTCAGAGTTGTTGCATGAGTCTGAAGATTCATATTATACATCATCTTAAACATATTCTGTTTTGCCTGAAACTCCCTCTGTTTTTCAAGAAGAGACTTTTTCCCCGAACGGGATGAGTAAACCTTTGATCTATTAATATTATTAATTATGTTTTGAGCCATTCTTCTCCCTGTCCGAACCCCTCTGTTAAAAGAGTTATTTACGGTTGAATAACCGGTTTGTCCTCTGTATTTTAGGATGAATTCTTGTTTTTGAGCCAAGGACATCCTTTTCCAATTCATCTCGATTATTGTCCATAAAAGATCTCCCGAAGCGATTATCTTTTTTTTATCGAGAGAAAGAGATTGAAATTTCTTAATCAAATCCGATGTAATGGCTTTTCTCAAATCATAACTGAATCCTGTTTGAATTCCTTGTAAATACTGCATAAACATCAGATAATTTATAAACCCGTCAACATCCTTTCGGGTTAAAATAAGTCCCGAGGATTTGTCATAGGCAAGAATCCTTACATGTTTATTCATAATTTGGAAAAAAGCCGGTTGTTTATTTTGTGGAAGTTTGTTAAAAGCAAAATACAGTTGATTGAAAAGAGCTGCTCTTGAGATTCCCAATTGAATCGGATCCGAGATTTTATATAACTTTTGCATCGAATTATTAACTTTTTCAATCTGAGAAACTTCATTTTGAGGATTCTGATTGAACCCGTTTAATTCCGCTTTTTTAAGAAATTCCCTCTCTTGATTGGAAATTTTTTCTCCGACAATAAATTCGAGGAATTTGACGATAGCTGAAAAATGATTTTCCGTGAATCTGTATCCGTTTTTTTGAGCTAATATTCTCCCTTTATTTAAATTTTCCGATAAGTTTTCTTTCGGTTTGTTATATTGCCGCTGAGAATTAATTTGTCTGTAATAGGTTATAACAGCTCCGTTACCGCTTTGAAGAGAGATTGCCTTTTGGTTGAAAAACACCACTCTATAACAGGTAACAACCCCATTGTTACTATCTTTAAAACAGAGGTTTCCGTTTTGATATCCCCATTGTCCCACACTTGTCTTCCCGTTATATTTAAAGGAGTATGTAAAATTATTGTTCAACACAAATACAATACCATAATTTTGATTAACCCATGAATACGCAAGTTCGTTAACACTGTTCGGTAATCTGTTTGTTTGAGAGATCAAAGAGATGGAGAAACAAAATGTTAATAGTATGAATATAAATAAAATTTTCATTTTTTTCATATTAATAACCTCCTTGTTTTTTACTTATAATATTACATAATAACTCTGATTTTTTCAATTGTCCGATTTATTATTTTGAAATTTATGAAAGTAAAAAAAGATTTTAAATTATATTACAAACTTTATATTATTAAATTCATATCATTCTCTAACAATAGTGATTGTGGAGTATTTTGAATTAAGGAGAAAAATGTTTTTTTCACCATTATTGCCATAAATCCCTTTTATAATATTTTTATCCGTTGATATTTGTAAAAAATCGGAATTGAGAACTCCCCAATTAAGATTAATATTAAAAAAAGTATTATTTATATCCTTTATTTTTATAAAAGTTGTAGTTGATATAAGATTAAAAGAGATTGTTCCCGTTATTTTTTCTATATCAATCTTTATATTCCCTTGCTCTTCAATAATATCACCTTTGTTTTTGATTGACATATTGAGGTTATCATATTTTCCTTTTAGAGAAAGTTCATCACTGCTTCCCTTTATTTTATTCCCTTTTCCCTTAACCTGAAGTTTCTTGAGTTTTCCGAATATTCTGTTTTCTTTCCCGATTAATAACAGGGAGTTTGAATTATTAACCGAGATATTTGAATAACTTGTTTCAATCTCTATATCCTTTGAATTATTAATTTCCAGATTTTCACAGTATTTGTTTTTTAGTTTTAATGTTCCCGAAACATGATTTATTATCACGGGGGTAAATTTAGTGTCAAGTTTTAAATCCCCGCCAACATTTTTAACACTGATTGATTTTCCGTATTTTGTTTTTACGGAAAGAGAGCCTTTTATATCGGAAAGTTGCATCTTACTGTATTTTGTTACTATATTTACGCTATCTTTGACTCCGTTAATATAAATATCTCCGTATCCCGATTTTATAAAAGCGGAGTCTATGTTTTTTATATTCATATCCGAATATTTATCATCCACTTTTATTTTTAAAGCACCATCTATCTCTATGGTTCCATCACGATTCACTAATTCATAATCGATTTTACTCGGAGTCTCAATTTCATAACTTATTTCTCCTCTGAAATTTTCAGGGGTTATGTTTTTTAAAAATAATTCTCCGTTTTTTATGGTTCTTTTTATATTAGCCTTTTCCCCCGAATAACCGATTGTCGCTTTGATTTTTATTTTATCTATTTTTGGATTGGTTTTTATCAGGATTCTCCCCCGATAAGCTTTAAGTTTAATCTTTTTTATCCCCGACTCTTTAAATAATATGCGGCTGTATTTTAAATTCTTAATCGGACTCACTCTGCGAGAATCATTAAAATCAATGATAATATTCTTTTTGATCTCCGGTATTTTTCTTCTTCCCTCATAGTAGAAGATGGAAAGGATTATCAAAAAAACAGATAAACCTATCTTATTATTTTTCATCTGTTTCTCCGGTTTCATTTTGTGTTTCTATGGTTTTTTCCCTGCTATTTTGGGTAAAATACTCGTATAATGCTTTACCTCCGAAATAGATTAAAATAACAGGCCAAAATTTAAGAATTTCCCCTATACTGATATCAACTCCGAGATTATTAAGCAAGAATACAAAACCTATAACCAATAAAACAATTCCCCAAAAAAGTGAATCTGTTTTTCTTTTACTCATTTTTTTCCTCCTTTAAAATAATTATATACTAATTTACCGCCTAATATAATCAGAACAATAGGCCAATAGCTTCTTATTGAATTCCAATTGATGATATCAAAATTGATAAGCAAAAAAAGGATTCCGAAAAGCATAATGGTTGCGGAAATTAACGGATCCGTTGTTTCACCGGAACCCTTTGTTATAGTAATATCTTTCTCAGTTTGTATTGTTGAAGATTCTCCGTCCGCAAGGGCTTTTGCTTTATTATAGCTTTCAACAATAGTGTAAAAATAAAACCCTGTAAGGGCAAGCGATAAAAAAATCGCTTCAAATGTAATAATATGCGGTGCGTCAAGCAAATATACGAAGAGTGCAAATATCCCCATATATGAGATTCCTTTCATCAGTTCGCCGTTATAGATTGCGCCTAACCCAGGAACAAATGATAGTAGTAAAGCGAGCCCCGGCGATTTTTCTCTGTTTTTATCTGCCATTTTCTTTCCTCCTTGTTTTTTTTCTCTTTATTTATTAAATTTTCATAAACTTTTTCTATGTTTTTATCAAACATAAATACGAGTATATCTTTTGCTCCGGAAACTTTATCCATAAGATATTGAACATTTGCTTTAACTTTATAGGAATAATAGGATAACTTATCATTATTCGGTTTAACATATGAAAATCCGAAAATAAGTAAAATCAAAATTATTGAAATTGCCGAGGAATAATTTAATTTCAGAAAAGAGAGACTTCCCGCAATAAATTCGAATATATTAAACTCTTTTTCATTATCGATCTTATCATAGATCTCTTGTAAAATTTTGTTTTCCACTTTTGCGGGGATGATATCCATTTTAAAGTCAGGCAATGTGTCTTTTAACATCGTTTGAATCCTTAAAAATTCTTTTAATTTTTTATCTTCTCCGACTATCTTTTTCGCCTCTTCATATCTGTTATTATCCACCATCTCAATAATTTTTTGTTTTAAATCCTGTTTATTCATTGTTACCTCCTTCAAGACTCAATATTATATCGGCAAGTTTTGACCTGACCCTATTCAGTCTTGATTTTACCGTTCCGATTGAGATTTTTTCCATTTTAGCTATCTCCTCGTAAGAAAAACCCTCAATCTCCCTTAAAATAATAAGATTTCTATCCTGCGGGTTTAATCTGTTTATCCCTTTCCACACAAGGTCCTTTAAAGTGAAATCGGGATCCCAACCGGATACAAGATAATCTTTACTTTCGATAATAATAACTTTTTTATTCTTTCTGTAATTATCAATACAATAATTTTTCGCAATCCTATATATATATCTTTCAAAATCATTTTTAACAGGTTTTATTTTCTCTATATTTTTATAAACTCTGAAAAACACCTCCTGTGCCGCTTCTTCGGCAAACTCTCTGCTTCCGGAAAAACTGAGTGCATAAGAGTAAATCCTTCTTGAATAATTGTTCACTAACATTTTCCACGCCTTTTTATCATTGTTTTTTGCTCCGGCAATTAATTCATTAAACTCCATACTCATATAACGATATTTCCTTTATTTTGTTCCTTTTTAATTATTTTTTCAATAACAATTATTTCGTTCATACAATAAGTGCTTATTATACTTCCGATTTTGAAAAATTGTTGCATCCTATTAAAGATGTTAATTTTTAATTTATTAATAATCATGTTATCAACTCTCTTTATTATTCATCTTTATAATATATATTACTATATTCTTTGCTTTCTGCCTATCCTTCATTATCTTTTTTTGTCCTATAAATCACATGAAAATTGTTGTTTCCTAAAATAGTATTTCAATTGACAAAAAATATATTTCAATTTATAATTATTTTATACTTAGGAGGAGGAAAAAAAATGAAGAAAACCATAATGTTTTTTTTAATATTCTGTTTCATGGTTATTACTGTTTTCAGCTTTTCATTGCAAACATATTTAAAGAGATGTAGGATGTCAACAAATAAAGTATTACTCCAAAGAGCTCATAAATTGTATAATTCTTCAGGTTGGCTTTTCTTGGATGTTAGAGAAAAAGATGAAATAATGAAAAGAGGAACTATTCCGGGGGCAAAGCATATACCGCGAGGTCTATTGGAATTCAGAATACAAACGGTAGCTAATTATAATACGCCCATTATTATATTTTCAAATTCAAATGCAAGGGCAACTCTCTCCGCTTTCACTTTATCTAAGACTCTCGGATACGGAAAAGTTTATGTTCTTGAAGGTGGTTTTGAGGCATGGAAAAGGGCGGGGTATATAACGACAAAGCAAAACACATCTGACAACCCTCATCATAAGAATATTAATCATAAAATATTAAAAAAAATTAAAAGAAGATAATTACATCATAATCCTTTGCAATTTCTTTCGTATCATGTAGGACTATACTCTAATTGACATTTTTTATCATAAACATTATCATAAATTATGGTAATAGATTTTAAAAGAGTGTATGTGTGATATGGGAAAAAAACAGGGATTAAAAAACAAAATATTGATTTTATCTCTGATTGTTTCCATATCTATTACAATAGTGATATATTTTTCGGTTTTGAGTATTTTAAAAAACGAAAGGAAAATTATTTACACCGATTATCTCGAAAAATATGCTTTTCAACTGAAAATGACTTTAACCCCCTATATTATTGAAAATAATTCTACAATGATTAGACTAAGAGGGGGGAAACTATTTGTTAAACCTGTGGATATGATAAAAATAAATTTTTTAAATAGCGGACAAGAGATTGTTTTTGTATCCGATAAGATTAACAAGAATAAAATTGATTATGAAAAATTCTTATCTAAGACCATAATCATTAAAAATGACGGGAAAAAAATTGCAAAAATCTCGGTTTATATATCAAAAGATATTATTAAAGGGGTGATTGTCTTATTTACTAAAAGATATTTGATTTTTTCTTTTTTGATTTTAATTCTATTAAATCTGACCGTTTATTATTTAGCTTCAAGATATTTAAAAGGGCTTGAAAATTTTATAAGAGAGTTTGAATCTTTAAAAGAACCGTCAAAATCAAAGAAACTTCAAACTGATGTTAGTGATTTAATCCCTATAGTGGATTTAATTAATCAACTCCTGTTATCAATTGAAAGAAATACTGAGGAACTGTTTTCACATGAAAAATTGTTGCAAAGGGCAATCAAAACAAGAAAGGAGCAATTAAATAATCAATTAAAAAAACTTATTGATTTGGAAAATAGGATTAGTATAGCTAAGAAAGATGTTGAAATAGGGGATAAAATGTCTTTGTTGACAAATATTTATATGGATATGAATGAAAAGTTGGAAACACCCATAATGGATATAATATCAGAGATAACCGAGTTTCTTAAAAACAAAAAGGTTGATGATAATGCTCGTCAAAAGTTGGAGATAGCGAGAGATTCCGCACATAAAATATTAAATATGATTTATAAGATAAAAAATTATACTTCCTTATCAAAAGTTTCAAAAACAACGATAGTATTGGAGCGATTAATCAAAGAGATTATACTAAAATATAAAAAGGAAACCAATATAAATTTTGTGTTTAAAAAAGGGGAAAAACGGGTTAAAATACTCGGAAACAAAATTCAATTAATAGAGACATTTAATCATATTATTCGTAATTCAATAGAAGCTTTTCAAGATTTTGAAGGGAAAGAAAATACTGTAAAAATCAGTGTTAAACTTGAAGACCCTTTTGTAAATATAATTATTGAAGATAATGGTCCCGGTTTCCAGGATATAGCAAGTGCTTTTAATCTTTTTTACACAACCAAAGTAAATCCCCAGAATAAGGGATATGGTCTGGCCTTGGTTGAAAAAATTGTTTCCGAGCACGGAGGTAAAGTTATTTTGGAGAATTTAAATGAGGGGGGGGCAAGAGTGATAGTCTCTTTACCCGTTATTGAGATCAAAGGGATAAAAGAAGAAAATGATGATTATGATGAAAATATTTATTAGATAGAAAAGTTGAAATTATTCAAATGTTCGATTTTTAGGGGCGAATATAGTGATATTGACTTGAAATTCTAATAAGTGTAAAATTACCCAATGAAATTAAAAACTTATCTTGTTTTTTTTATCGGATGGTTTATTCCCGGAGCAGGTCATCTTTTGTTAAAAAAATATTTTAGGGCGGCTGTATTCTTTATATCCGTAAGTTTGATGTTCTTTGTCGGAATTCTGATCAATGGTAAATTTTTCGAACATGCCGGTAATCCTCTTGCACTCCTTGCTTATTTCGGCGATATAGGAAACGGACTTCTTTTTCTTATAGCAAAATACGGTAAACTATTGAATGTTGATTATTCCTCCATAACTTATGAATACGGGACGGCTTTTCTTGCCACTGCGGGGTTTTTGAATTATATGATAGCTTTAAATGCTTACGATATAGCCACGGGGAAGAAAAAATGATATTTAAAAGTCATCTTTTTTCAATGATATTTTTTGCTTTGATTGTTTCCGTTGTTTTTGCTTTAATAAGAGAGGGGGATGTTAAAGTTCAAATAAAATACGGGATTTCTCTGTTTCTTTCTTTTGTTTTCGGTGCGGTTTTGTTCGGCTGGGTTATGTATTTTCTTAGATGAAGAAAGCTTATCTGCTTGCTATTATATTGTATTTGGTAATTATTTTTTATTTTTCTTCAATTCCCGTGCCAAAACAATTACAAAACAAACCCGACATTATCCTTCATCTTCTTGAATACGGAGGTTTGGGTTTTTTATTTTCGGGATATTATACGGATAATTTCAACCGAAAAATTGAAAAAAGAAAATTATTTTTCATTATTATTTTTATTTTTATATATGCGGTGTCAGATGAATTTCATCAAAGTTTTATCGAAGGGAGAGTTTCGAGCATAAAGGATGTTATTGTTGATATTATAGGAGGGATGATTTTTCCTTTTATCTTTTATTGTAAGAATAAAGAAATAAAATGAATGATTATTTTGTTCGTCAATCGGATTTAATCGGAAAAGATTGTCAGAAAAAAATATCAAAAAGTGCGATACTTGTGGCAGGTTTGGGAGGTTTGGGGGGATTTGTCGCCGAGTTATTAATAAGAGCGGGTATCGGAAAAATCCATATTATTGATGACGGGATTATAGATGAACCTGACTTAAACAGGCAGATTCTATATACTGCGGGTGATTTGGGGAAAAAGAAAATTGACATAGGCTTACAAAGATTAAAAAGCATAGGTTTATCAACCGAAGTTATCCCTATATATGGTAAGATTGACGAATCATTTAAACTCCCCGATGATATTAACGGAATAATTGATTGTCTTGATAATTTCAAGGGAAGATATATTCTTGATGAGCTTTCGCATAAAAAAAAGATTTTTTTGATTCACGGGGCTATAAATAGTTGGTTCGGACAAATCAGTTCCATCGTTCCGGGGAAAACAAAAACTTTAAAAGAGATTTTCCCGGATATAAAAGATTCAAGTTCCATTATCCCTGTTATAGGGTTTACACCGGCGATAATAGCATCCCTTCAGGTATCGGAAGCTGTTAAATTAATATGCGGGATAAAAGATAATTTAATGAATAAAATCCTGTTTATGGATTTAAAAAATTATTCTATTGAAATTATTAAACTTTCTTAATCCCTGTTTTCAGAGATGATTTCGGATAGAAAAACAGCAAGATGAAAGGTTTCCGACCGTCTGCTTAACTGTAGTGTGCACCCGGGACAATTTGTCAGTATCTTTTTTCCCCCGTCCGTATTAAGATTTTTTATTGATTTTGATAGTATGGCTGTTGAAACTTTATGGTAAGCGGATGAAAAAGTCCCCCCGAATCCGCAACACATCTGTCTTTCAGGTTGATATATATCCAATCCCTTTATTTTTTCGGCAATATTCTTAATATTATCGGAAGAGTCCGAGAAATTAAGATAATGGCAGGGAACATGAATTGATATTTTGTCTTTAAAATTAAGAGAATTCAGATAATCCGAAAACTTTTTATTTTTTAAAATAAAATCGGCAAATTCATATATTTCGGTAAAATTATAATATTCTTTAAATGTATGAAGTCCCGTGGGGCAAAGGATAATAACTGGAATATCGGGATATTTTTTCAAGATATCAAGATTCTCTTTTTTTAATAGTTCAAATCTTTTATTGTCTCCCGCCGATAGAAACGGGAAGCCGCAACAATTAAATTCGGGAACCATAACTTCATAACCCATCTTATTAAGAATAAAAACGGCTGAATTTTTAATCTCGGTGATAATATAGTTTGCAACACACCCCGAAAAAAGGATAACCTTTTTTGAAGATGTAAATTTGTCTTTTATCGGATTCACCTTATATTTCGGTAATTTTAACAGCGGGATATATTTTGTAAGAGAAAGATTTTTGTATAGATTTAAAAAATTCTTTTTAAAAAAGAATAATGCTATTTTTTTTGTAATGGGGGAATCTTTTTCAAATCTCTCTCTGTTTTTGATGAATATATCTGTTATTTTAATGTTTGCACTACAATTTTTTTCGCAACTTCCGCATATAAGACACTCTTGAAGAAAATCTTTTCTTAATTTTTTAAAATCGTGATTTTGAAGAAGCTCTATTAAAGATAATCTTCCTCTCGGAGAATATGTTTCCTCCTTTTCCATATTATATACCGGGCAATAAAACAGACAATTACCGCATTTAAGACATTCAAATTCATTAAGCATTCTATCTTATCTTTTTTTGATAACTTTTGCCGGAGTTCCGACTGCTATTGAATATGAAGGGATATCTCTGTTTACAAGAGATGATGCTCCGACTATCGAGCCTTTTTCTATTTTTATTCCGTCAATTATTGTGCATGATGCACCTATCCAAACATCGTCCTCTATTATAATCCCCCCTTTTGATTTTGAGGGTTGAAACATCATGGGTGTATTTTTATCTTCATAACTATGATTTCCTCCGGCTACCATATAGGAATTTCCGGCAACAAAAACATATTTGCCGAGATATAATTTTGTTTCCGATATAAGATAACAATTTGCCCCTATATTTGAATATTCCCCTATCTCAATATCTCCCTCTTTACAACTCAATATTGTGTTTCTCCCAATAAAAACATTATTATCTATCTTTATCCCTTTATTTTCCTCCCCTTTGGCATCAATAACACAATTTTCGTCAAAAATAACATTATCCCCTATCTCAATCTTTTTCGGATGTCTTATTGTTATATTTCTGCCGAAAATCACCCCTTTGCCCGTTTTTTTAAATAACCCTTTTAAAAAGAGTTTTCTTAAAAAAAGTCCCAAAGCCCCCGGCATGGGATTTATAAACATAGTTATAAATTCATATTTCATAAAGGTGAGAAAAGAGATATTTCCCGTGAAAATGGTTTTATATTTTGAAAACATCCCCCCATTTTTATCCAATAAGGTTTTTTGAGCGGATGCTCTTTTACTTTTTTCATCTAACATTGTTTTCTCCCGATTTTAATTTATATAAATGTTTCCGCATTTTCCATCTCCTCAAACATAATATCCATAAGCTCTTTTATATCATGAAATTTAAGGTTAAGTGATTGAAGAGCGAATGAATCAAAAGTCGTTTCATATTCATCCATATCAAAAGAGTATTCATTAAAGATACTGATTAAATTGGAAACATGCAAAATTGAAGATAATCTTTGATTAAGATTCGCTTGCGAAGGATAATGGTGGTTTGCTATGGAATCTGTTATATCCTCCGAGAACTCCCATTTATGGAGAAGGATGGCGGCTATTTCACTATGTGTTAAACCAAGCAATTGCTTTTCGATTTCATGAAGTCTCGGTATATTGTTTTTATCTTTAAACTCTTTAATATCATATTTTGAAATAAATTCATTAAGGGCGATTTTACCTATATCTATAAGTATCCCTGCTGTAAAAGCAGTATCAACGGGATGCACTTTTTTTAATCTTGCAAGAAATTGCGCACCTATTGCAGTATTAAGGGAGTGTTTGAAAACTTGTTCCTCCGATACTCCGTATCCTTCGAGATTATTTTTAAATCTTGATTTAACCGCATAAATCAGTGTTAATTTTTTTACCTCATTTACCCCTATAAGAGATATCGCATGATTAACGGAGGATATTTTGCTTGTAAATCCGTAATAGGGGGAATTACAATGTTTTAAAATATTTGTTGTCAGCGAGGGATCTTTTTCTATTAATTCGGATAGTTTTTTTATGTTAATATCGGAAACTTTTAATAGTTTAAGTATTTCAGTGGGAACAGGTTTTAAAGGGGGGAGATAATTTAAGGAATCCAAAAATTCATCAAGATCTTTTTGCAAAATATCATTGTTCATCCGTTATATTAACAAAAAACCGGTTGTTTTACAAAAAAAACAATATTAAAAATCATGACTAATGTGAAAATTAATCTGTCCAAGACTTGACAAAAAATAAATTATCGTGATATATAGTTAATATTATGATTAATGGCGGAAAAATTAAGATGGTAGGATTAAAGGGAACGAACAGTTTTACTCTCTCTTTCTCTCTCTCTGTAAATATTGCATTTTCTGTGGAATCGGAGAGCGGAAAAACAAATCGGTTTATATCAAGGGTAGGGGAAAATGGGGGCAAAAGAATTAAGAATTGAGAATA
>Ga0256835_1000651_pt1 | contig 24114 bp, 25 predicted proteins | sample PIR30metaG_FD_185972 | JGI IMG/M metagenome (GOLD analysis project Ga0256835, IMG submission 185972) | Hydrothermal vent microbial communities from East Pacific Rise, Pacific Ocean - PIR-30 | ecosystem: Environmental > Aquatic > Marine > Hydrothermal vents | place: Pacific Ocean: East Pacific...
TTGCCAGCCTTCGCGAGCACAGCTCACTACCAACTGGCACGCCAGCCGGCTTGACTTACGGTCACGACGGCACAAACCAGCAAAAACATTTCAACACAAAAACAATAAATGCTTTGCGAAAAAGACATTAAATAAACTGGGAATTTTGAGGAGGATAACGCAAAAAAAAAGCAGAAGTTTAACAAATGAAGTATTGTGCTTCCGATCCATACATATTTATTATGACGCTCCTTATTCTTCATCTTCCCAGGGATTTTTGAAATATACTGGTGTTGCAGCAGCCCCTCTTTTTATATCTAAGGCGAGATCCAAAGCATTTGCGATTTCTTTAAACCGATTTCTTAACGTTACAGGGGTTGTTTTTGCAGCTTTAGCAACCATTTGTTGTGTTCTCCTCTCACCCGTACGAATACAAGCAAGATATATTGCAGCACCTGCAACACTCATTGGTGCTTTGCCTACATCTAATCTTTTTGCACGAACTTCTTCTAAGATTTTAATTGCTTCTTTTTTAGTTTCAGGAGTTAACTTTAATTCATCGCCGAGACGATTAATAAGTGAGGAAGGATCCTGTCTGTCTAAATTAATTTTTATTTTAGAAACCATTACTCTATAGCATCTAGCAATACTCTTGCGGTCATAGCCAATTACTTGTTCTAAGTCTTTAATTACAATAGGGATATTTAATTGCCGACAAGCCATATAAACTGAGGCTCCAACCATGCACTTTATACTTCTACCACGTACAAGGTTTTCTTTTAACGCTTTCCTGTAAAATACAGAGGCTGTTTCAGCAACATTTTCTGAAAAACCTAATTCAGAAACAACTCTATTAATTTCTCTTAATGCTTGTTTAAGATTTCTTGTTTGACTTTTTGAATAACGATTATTTATTTTTCGTAGTCTTTTGATTCTTGCTGCTTGTAATGGACTGATTAAGTTACCATAAGCATCCCTCTCTCCTCTGCCTATGGAAGTAGATAAACCTTTATCTACTTTCAACATACTTAGAGGAGCACCCACCCTTTCCTTTTGTTTAGCATCTTCTTTGGAATAAATCCTATATTCTGGAGAGGTATCAATTACAGGAATGTCTAAGACTAACCCACAATTTAAGCAAACATAATGCCCGTCTCTAGATGATAACCCAATATTTCTACTTGAGCATTCAGGACAAATGAGTTCTTCTGCTGTTTGTTGAGTCATATCCACCAGCCATTTACTACCACAGTAGTCAAACTAGAATGGTCATTGAAAATATTTAAACACTTGTAATTATATAAGATATATGTTCTAGTTTTTGGCCATAACAATGCGTGAAAATTCAGTTTTCAGATATAATTAAGTCCCCTTCAACTTATTTAAAAAGTTTTCTCTAAACATGTTTTTTCATAAATTAATAAGCATGTAAAACAGACAACAGTCTATTATTTATAAAAATAAATATTCAGAAGGAGGAAAAACGAAGCTCTTGGAGATAAAATAAAAAGCCCTAATGAGAACATTGTGATGGATATGGACGGTGAAAAAATGACGAGTAGTTATTGTGCTACTGCTCCATCTAAAGTAATTCTATTTGGTGAACACTCTGTGGTTCATGGTACACCTGCAATAGCTGTTGCGTTGAATATTCGTTCTAAGGCAAGAATTAATCTTGACTTAGAACCACAAAAAAAAGGCTTCATTAACATTATTTCTAAAGAACTTAAAGAAAAAAGAGTTTATTCATTAGAAGAAATAAAAGAATTAGTTAATGGGAATAATAAAAAATTTGGAGTACTTGATCCATTTGCATTAGAATTGGGAATCATATTAAAAGAAGAATTTATCCAGCAACATAATATTAATCTTGTTTTAGAGTCAGAAATACCTGTTGGAGCAGGATTGGGTAGTAGTGCATCTGTTTCGACAAGTGTTGCAGGTGCGGGATTTTTAGTTAAACAAGAAGAATTAGATCCACAGCAAGTAAGGAAAGTTGCTTTTGAAGGTGAGAAAATAACTCACGGAAAACCAAGTGGGATAGATAACACTATTACGTCACTTGGAGGTATGGTTTACTTTAAAAAAGGGGAAGAACCAGTAAGAGAAGAAATTAAGTATGAGATTCCCTTGATAATTGCTAATACTAAAGTCCCTAGAAGTACTGCAAGACTTGTGGCTGCTGTTGCAGAGAGATTGGAGAGACGAGGGACGATTTTAAGATATATTTTTGATTCTATTTCTAACATTGTAGAACAAGGTAGGGATGCCTTAAAAAAAGGGGATTTATCCCATTTAGGTGAATTAATGGACATTAATCATGGGTTACTTCACGGGTTAGGTGTAAGTCACCCATTACTCGATAAATACGTATGGATTGCGAGGGAAGCTGGGGCATTAGGCGCAAAACTTACGGGTGCAGGAGGTGGAGGCTGTATGATTGCATTGGCTGAAGACTCAGAAAAAGCTCAATTAATTAAGGAAGCTCTAATAAGTGTTGGTGCAGAGGTCTTCAGTACTGTTTTAACAAATGAAGGTGTTACTAAATGTTAGAAATAATAGAAGACATAGAGTTACAAACGCCAATTTTAATTAAACTTGGAGGATCGGTTATTACTGATAAGGAACATGAATTTAAAGCTAAAGAAGAAACTATTAAAAGACTTGCAGACGAGATTGCTGCTGCTAAAGTACCAGCAATTATTATTCATGGTGCTGGTTCTTACGGACATGGTATCGCTAAAAAATATGGTCTACATTTTGGTATGAAAGAGAGAACGCAATTTCGCATGTTTTCTTTTTTAAGAATCCAGATGGACGAATTGCGAGAAATAGTATCACAAGCATTATTTGATGTTGGATTAAATCCATTTCCAATACAGCCAAGTGCAATATTTACTACATTAAATGGCCAAGTTTTCCATTTTGAAGACCACGCATTATTACAAGCAATCAGAATGAATTTTACACCGGTGTTACATGGAGATGCAATACTAGACTATAGAAAAGGATCCACGATAATTAGTGGAGACCTACTTTGTGAAATATTAGCGAAATATATTGGTCCAACTAAGTGTGTTTTTGTTACTGACGTAGAAGGAATTTATACAAAAGATCCTAAAACATATCCTGATGCAGAATTATTAGAGCATTTAAAAATTTCAGATGTCCTAAGACTTCTTAAATCTGGAAATGTGGGGGAAAGTAAATACGATGATGTCACAGAAGGAATGCGCGGAAAACTAAAAAAGATATTACCAATCATAGACTCAGGAAGTGAAGTGGTCGTAATAAACGGTAATAAGGATGGGGCCCTATATAATGTATTAATAGGAGCAAAAGAGAGAGGGACGTACATATATCCTAAATAAAATGAATAAATAATACGTTAGTTATCCCCTTTTTCTTAAGAGACTTTCTGCTTCATCAAGAGCACGTGCCCCGCAACCACTTTTTTTATTGTAAGAAATAGCTCTTGAATAATGTTTTATTGTTTTTTAATACAGAAAGACTATATGCTGTCCCCATCCTATTTTTATTTTAAGAGTTGTTGGTTTGCTTGTTCATCACCTATATATTAGAAGGCAACTTAACATTTACAGAGTTAAAAAATTATTTTTATAAATCCTAACTTATTTAGAATTTTTTAAACGTTTAATCAATTTTTGCTGCTTTGTTGTTAATTTTAGATTACATATAGATAACAAATTTATAGGTATTGTTGTTACCTATACATGATTACTTTTCAGGCGAAAAAAAATGGACATTATAGAAGTAGAAGGCTTAACAAAATATTATAAGAAATTTTTAGCTGTGGATAATATCTCCTTTAATGTTCGTGAAGGGGAATTTTTTGGGTTATTGGGACCTAATGGTGCAGGAAAAACAACGACTATCAGAATATTAACTGGGCTATTGAAGCCTTCATCAGGAAATATTTTTGTTACTGGAATCGATGTGAGAAAGAATTCTGTAGAAGTAAAAAGCAATATTGGAATAATCTCCGAAACTGCAAACCCATATTTAGAAATGAGTGCATGGGACAATCTAATGTTTGCAGGCGCATTGCACAGTCTTTCTCGAGAAGAACGTAGAAAACGGGCTGAAGACTTACTTAAACTATTAGGTCTTTATAATCGTAGAAATGAAAAAGTGGAAAACTTTTCTAAAGGTTTACGAAAAAGGGTTGCCATTGCTTTAGCTCTTATGCATGACCCCCAGGTTCTATTCTTAGATGAACCAACCTCTGGGCTAGATGTTCAAAGCTCGAGGATGATACGACAATTTTTAAGAAAACTTAATGAAAATGGAGTGACTATTTTCTTGACTACTCATTATATCGAAGAAGCAGATTCTCTTTGTGATCGAATTGGGATTATTAAAAATGGTAAGATCATCGCGATTGACAGTCCCGAGAATCTTAAAGCTCAAAGTAAAAAGAAAAGAACATTAGAAATTTCTTTTGAAAATACATTAGAGAACATTGCAGAAGAAATTCAAAAGCTACCCAATGTCAAATTAGTAAAGAAGTATGCAGATAAATTTATTATTCATACTGATGACATTTCTGAAACTATTAAGGAATTAGTAAATTTTGCTTCAAAGAAAAACTTGAGAATTGTTTCTCTTAATACTATGGCTCCCTCCTTGGAGGATACTTTTGTTGAATTAACAGGACTCTCCTCATTAGAGCTTGAAAGAATTGAACAAATTGGCAAAATGAGAAAAATGAAAATGTAGGAGTAAGTGATAAATATGGGAAAAAATACACTTTCTAAAAATATTATTAAATCATTTTACATCGCATGGAAGGATTTAAGAATTTATTATTCTTCTCCCGCAGCATTAATGATGGGATTATTATTCCCTATATTGATGTTCCTAACTTTCTGGTTGGGAAGAAATCTTCCTTTATCTGTTGCGTTACCCGGACTGGCCGCGCTTACTGTGTTTTTTGGAAGCTCTTCAATAGCAGTAACTACGTTGGCGTTAGAACGCGCTAAGAACACATTTGACACTCAGATTTCCATGCCTGTTCCATTAATATTCCTTATCATTGGTAAAACAATTGCTAGCTGTATTTATGGTTTTGTTATTACTATTATCCCAATTAGTATTTTAGCATTAATCGCTAAAAGCCCTACAAATTATTTTATGTTTCTCACGGCCCTAACTGCGTCTTCATTGTGTTCCTCCGGTTTAGGTATGCTTTTAGCTGCTACTGCCAAACGTGTTCATGAAGCAATGACACCACTAAATATTATTCGGATACCAATGATGTTTATATCAGGAATATTTCTTCCAATTGAGAGTTTCCCAAGATATCTACAAATAATTGCGTATCTAATGCCATTAACTTATGTAGTTGATTCTCTAAAATATTCTTTAATAATGCAAGGAACTGTAAAATCTTATATCACAGACATGGTTGCACTAATAATTTTTTCAGCAGTATTTTTAGTTATTGCGACTAAAAGGTTAAATGATACACTAAAATAAACTAAATAAAAATTAAATCATACTGTTTTCTTTAGGGTCTATTAAAAAAATGGAGAGGAAGAATAATCTGTAATAAAGGCTCAATAAACGGCTGTTATGGAAGTAAATCATTTATAGAGACATTAATTCTCTGGTTAATTCACAAAGAAAGAGCTAATCCCATTCATGGATATAGATTGAAAAAAGAACTTGAAAATATAACAGCTGGGGAGTATATTCCAAAACCAGGAGTAATATATACTATGCTTCGGCGTATGGAGAAAAAAGGGTTTGTTAGCTCAAAATGGGATTCTTCTACTACTAAAAAAGATAAGAGGGTATACTTTATTACAGAACGTGGTGTTGAAGTATTAAAAATACGTTTAAAAGCAATGAAAAAACGTATGAAACTATTACAACAACTCATGGAATATTATGATTCTGAGTTTTATAACTCCAAATAATAATATCTGAACTTATAAAATTGGTAATTATGAGATTTGACCTTATTTAAAAAAAGCACACAGAAGAAAAAGAAATTATTTTTTGATAAAAATGTGCTTTTTAACTTTTTACAATTTTGTATGAAAAGTCTTCCATTGAAGCAGGTAATTCTTCGTCGGGACCTAATTCTCCTCTTTCTCTAAGGATTTGCTGTGTTAATAAGTGATAAACTCTAGCGAGCGCCCTTCGTCCTTTGTTATTACACGGAATTACTAGATCTACAAAGCTGGTTACGTTATCAGTATCACAGAGAGCTACTACAGGAATGCCCATTTTAACTGCTTCGTTAAGCGCTTGTGAATCAGTTCTAGGGTCATTGAGAAATACAATTTCAGGTTCTATGAACCCATGATGCTCAGGATTTGTAAATGTTCCAGGAACAAATCGCCCAGGAATTACTTTAAAACCAGCAATACGTGCCATTTTAGCTGCAGGAACTGTCCCGTATTGCCTTGCCGAAATAACTGCTACGGACTCAGGATCGTATCTTGCCAGTAATTTAGCAGCTGCCCTTATTCTATCATCAGTTGCTTTTACGTCTAATACATATAGCCCATCCGCACGTACCCTGTAAATATAGGGTTTCATGAATTCGGTGGCGAGTTTTGTTCCGATATGAACACCAGATTCTAAATAATCATCTAATGGAATGAGTAATGTAGACTCATCAATTTGGGGGACATCTGAATTTTGTTCTCCCATGTGCTATCTCCTAATTCAAAGGGGTGTTGTCATTATTAAAACAGTTTTCTTTATGCCATTATTTTCGCTTACTTTTGATCAATAGTTTTTTAGCTTCTTTCTATCAAAGATAAAGGGAATAATGAGTCAATTATTTGTTATTAAGTTCTTTAATTTTTTATTTCTAAAAATGAATTAACGTGCATTTACATTATTTTTTAAGAATTGAGACTCTAAAGCATGATTTATTATGGTCTTAAATGCCTCATCTACATGTTCTCCAGTTTTTGCTGAAGTTTCAATACTTCCAATTATTTCAACATTATATTGAGGATTATTCTCTATTTTTTTCACGAATTCTTCTATTAAACTACTATTAACTGTTCTTTTATCTTTAAGATCGTTCTTGTTCCCGATAAACAATACAGGTATTTTCTGACCAGGATTTGATTCTTGTAGTTCTAATATCCATTTTGAAAGTTTTAATAACGTATCTTCTCTTGTTAAATCAAATACTAATAAGGCCGCGGTAACACCGATAAAAAATCTTTTTCTTAAAAGCTCAAACGTAGGCTGGCCGGCTAAGTCCCAAATTTGAACTTCTACAGATTGATTATTATATTCCGTAGAATAAACAGCAAAGTCAGCACCGAGAGTTGGGAGATATGACGAAGAAAAGCCTTTTCCCATCCATTTTCTTCGTAGGCTTGTCTTTCCGACTGCAGCTTCACCGCATAGAACTACTTTTATGAAATACTTGACTTTTTGGCTCATAGTCCCACTTCATATGATATCTCCTTGCTAAACTATTTTAGGTTTATGGGATTTCTCATCTTTTCAGAATATTTCTTATTTTTTGTACACAGAGACCTTAGAAAACAATAAATAAAGTGATTTTAAGAGCATAAATTTGAAGTAATAATTTCTTATTTATTCATTGTTTTTAACAAACAAAAACCCATTTTACACGAGCTACACATTGCTTCTAATGAACTTGTTTTACATGCCGACATTAATTTCCCATTAACATTAATTATTTCCAAATTATTTAGAAAACCATATTGCTTTAATAAATCGAGAGCTATTTTTATTTCTTCTTTACTTACTCCTAATTCCATAGATAAAGAGGTAACGCAATGAACTTGCTTACTAGCTAATATTTTACTCAGTTCCAATATAAGCATCATTTGACACCTAACTGTTTCTTGCTTTGGTTATATATTAGGGGGAGAAAAAGAGCTATGATAAGGCCAGAAAAGAAAAAGATGTCTATCGGATAAACTAAGAATTGGAAACTTGTAGGAATACCATTCAGCCATTGGTCAATAAACAATGCAATTTTCGACAAAAAAGAAACAACAATATAAAGTAAGACTAACACATTTGCAACTAAATAATAAGGAATACTCTGTTCACTAATTACAGATAGTCTATCACTTTTCTTAAAACCTATAAATAAAATTACTAAAATAATTAAATAAAATACTGTAGAAGCCATATCGCCGGTTAAGAACGATTGTGAAAAACTATTAATTGAAAAATAAATTATTAAAGTAAATACTATAATCATCATTTCTAATAGCACATAATAATTAATGGAACAATTATTCTTAGATTTTAAATTAGTGCTATTCATAGCAATAGGCCTCCAATTGTTATTATTAGAAAAGATAAGAACCATGCGGTCACTAATCCATTAATAATTGAGAAAATGGTCCATTTTATACCTAATTCTTCTTTTATGGCAAACACTGTAGCTATACAAGGAGTGTAAGTTAATACAAACACCATATAAGCAATGCCTTGCACTGGACTCATAACACTAGATAAGATCGGTACAAGTTGAGCCATATTCCCATGGCCATAAAGTACTGCTAAGGTCCCTACAACCACTTCTTTAGCGATAAAACCCAATATTAAAGCTACTATTAAAGGAGTTTCCCATCCCATCGGTTTAAAAATAGTTTCTAATAATTGACCGATTTTATAAACCCATGACTGTTGTATTAACGCTTGGTTATTTAAAGCATCGGGACCTAAATATCCTGACGGCCCAGTAATCGATAATACCCATATTATTACCACACCAATTGTTATACCAAAACCCGCATGCAGAGTAAAATCTTTTAGATATAGATATATCTGATAAAAGATACTGGACGTTGGGGGGAGAGTTAACTCAGGCATTTCTATTAAGAGACTCGACTGTTCCCCACGAAACAATGTTTTTCTGTAAACCCAAATCATAAAAGCAGCAAGCATTATTCCCCCAAGATAGATCCCAGTTATTACTAAACTTGCTATTTGTGGAAATAGTGCAGATGAAATTAATACATATACTGGTAATCTAGCACTACATGACATAAAAGGGTTCACAAGAATCGTGATTATTCTTTCTTTTTCATCGGGTATTGTCTTAGTAGCAAGAACACCTGAAACATTACATCCAAAGCCCAGAAGTAATGGGGCTAATGATTTCCCAGTAATTCCTAGTTTGTTGAGAAATCTGTCCGTTACAAATACTACTCTTGTTAAATATCCAGTTTGTTCCAGTAATGTTATCCCGAAAAACAAAAAGGCTAGCTGTGGAAGAAACGTCAATATAAATCCAATTCCACTTATTAATCCATCAGATAAGAAAGAAGTAAAAACATTTTGTGGAAGATAATGATGTATCATAGCTATAACTTGATTAATCATAATTTCGATTAATGTAGAAAAAGGCTGTGAAACATCAAAAGTTAGTTTAAAAGTCAACCATATGACTGCAGAAAACACTAATAGACCAACAATAGGATCAAGAAGTACTTCGTCTATTAGTTCCATTATTGTTTTTGTATTTACTTCTTCCTTGTTTGAATATACCTTCTTAATTATTTCTTGTACTTTTTCGTACAGATAGTTAATAAATAGAAGAGATACTGGAACTTCTTCGTTTTCTAAGTGCATATCTGTTTCTTGTAAAATTGAATTAATCTGTTCCCGAGTTTCCCTGTCAAAATGCTCTAAAACTACTTCATCATTTGTAGCAACCAGGAAAGTTAACCATTCTAAAGATAGATTTTTTAATTTTTTCGGGATTGAGATATTCTTCAAGTATAAATATAACGCCTTAATTTTTGGTGAGAGATCTAAGATTTCATCTGCCTTAAGAATCGTTTCAGGTATCAAAGGAGATTGAATATATTGAATAATAAACTGCTTTAAATGCTCTAAGTCGTGTTTATGTAATGCAGAGATGGGAATAACAGGCACACCAAATATTTTCGATAACTCTTCATAATTAATATCAATGCCTTCTTCTTCAATTTTATCTGCAAAGGTAAGTACAATAATCATGGGTTTTTTAAAGCCTGTTAATTGAAGTGTTAGTATTAAATTTCGTTCAAGTTTTGTAGCGTCTACTACGTTAATAATTAAATTTAAATCTTCATCTAAAAGGAATTTTTTTGCGACTTTTTCTTCTGGAGAATCAGTACCAAAACCATATGTCCCAGGGAGATCAGTTACAATAAATTTTTTATTTTTAGCAGTAAAAAAGCCGCTTTTTCCTTTAACAGTAATACCCGGGAAATTTGCTACCTTTTGAGATGACTTTGTTAAGTAGTTAAAGATAGCCGTTTTACCCACATTAGGATTTCCAATCAGTGCAATTTTTATTTTTTCAAGTGTTTTTTTTTCAGGAAACAAGCCCATTCCTCCGAGTTTTATTAATAAAAAATTAATTTAATGGTTGAACAATAATTTTATTTGCAAGACCCCTTCCTAAGACTATTTTACTGTTTCTTGCTTCGACTAAAATCGGTCCACGACCAAGATTTTTTATTACAAACACAGGAGTGTTTTTTAATAGACCTAACTGTGCAAGTCTTTTAACAGCATGGTTTCTAGCTTGGATTGCTACGATAATATATTTTTTTCCAGGTACTGCTACAGATAAGGGGTACACCCAATCACCACCCGATGTTCGGCTCGTCGAACTTCGCAAGTACTAATTTAACTACAAGTAATTAAGAATAATGGAATATAACCATAGATAATGTTTGAATGAGTGAAATAAGCAACTCATTTATTTGAATAAATCTATATAACAATCTGTTTCAAAAAACAAGATAAAAGAGGCTATTTTTAATGGTTTTTTGGGAATAATGTGTTTATTATTTGTATTAAATATTAGCTATTATGAAAGAAGAGTTTTTGACTAAAAAAAAATTATAGACTTCAATAGTGATGATAAAGTGCCGGTGGAAGATGAGCCAAACTTTAAGATTTATCTTGATGAAGCGGAATATAATTTGCAAGCGAGCAGATTTCCTGAGGCAGCAGTAACTTTTGAACATATCGTTCAGCTTTGTATTAAACATGGAGAAACTACGAAAGCAATTTATTTCTGTTACCGAGCAATTGATGCGTGGTCTCGAGTTGATAATAAACTAAAAATGGCAAGATTATATCAACATCTTGGGAAACTAGCTTTTAACGAGGCGTACTTAACATCACAAGAAATAGTTACACATACTATTAATAAAAAAGAGAAGATCGAAGCGCTAGAATTAATGGCTGAGATTCTAAGAGTAATGGATCCTGAGAAAAGAATGTTCGCTATAAAAGATTTAGTTCGGTTAAATTTAGAGTTATCAGAAGAGCCAGATCGCCCGATTTCTGAAAGAAAGGCTATTGTTCAAAGAACCATTTCTTTGATACATGAGATAGGAGAGACAGAATTGTTAAGAAGAGTGACACGCCGTCTTGCACAGTTACATTTAGACTATGGGCAATTAGTAATGGAACAGAACGGATTAGACGCAGAATTCGTCGCTGCAAAAGAATATGAAACTGCAGCAAAATTATTTGAATCAATTGGAGAAAAAAAAACTGCTGAAGCATTAAGAAACAAGGCAAAAGAGATAATAGGTGCTCAAAGAAAGCAAAATTAAAAATTAGACTTCAAAAATTATTACTCTTTGTTTTAACTTTATAGGCATGAAGTCCCTTTCAGCAAGGTTAGTTGAAGGGATGAAAGCCGATACTCTTATATGCCCGTATGACATACATGTTTTTGTTGAGGGTACCTCTGAGACAGAGGGGCCCATGAAGGGGTCTCGTGCGGGAGTCCCCTAATACCGTGAAACCACGGTCGGAAAAGCCCACTTGCGTAAGCAAGGGGTAATTCACTAATAAGTATTATTCTACGTTTATTTGGGACTACAAATGAGTTACGAAGAAGCAGATTTAGCTCTTTGCATTGCACATACAGCTGTTGATAAATATTTAGTTGAAGGGGAAAGATGGGAACCCAATTTAACAAATGCACCTGAATTTTTAAAAGAAGTTAGAGGTGCATTCGTAACTCTATATCGGATAGATATGGGAATTGAGAATCTTAGGGGATGTATTGGATTTCCTTTGCCAATTTATCCCTTAGGAAAAGCACTTGCATTAGCAGCAATTAGTGCTGCAGTTAGTGACCCACGATTCCCACCGGTTAGAGTTGAAGAACTTCCTTTAATAGAGTTCAGCGTCGATATTTTAAGTCCATTAGAAAAAATTGATGAACATGATCCTGTGAAACTTGCTAAAATAATAATCCCTGGAAAACATGGACTAGTTGTAAAATACAAAGGTATGAGTGGCTTATTATTACCAAAAGTTGCCACAGAATACGGATGGGGGCCCATTGAATTTTTGGAGCATACATGTATGAAAGCAGGTCTTCCAAGAAACTATTATTTAAAACCAGAGACTGAAATTTACTTATTTACTTCAGAGAGTTACACTGACAAGGAATTAATAGAGTATTATTACAATAAAAATAAATAAAGACGTAATTAAATGTGGTAAAAAACTTTGTTTAGAAGAAAACCACGGAAAAATGCTTTTTTAAGCATATTTTTGGTTTTTTTCCATTTCATAAGAGCAATTGCCCCAGAACCACTTCCATGTAAAGCATGATCTGGAGGATTTTTTATGAGATGTTTCTCAACTTGTATTATAAAGACAAGCAATCTCAGTCTTGTTTTAGATACGTTCTAATGTAACACAAGTTATATCTAATGGTTATAGTTTTACTTCTACCTTTCGAAAGAGAACTTCTATCAGACATAGTTAAAAACATACATGCTGGTTTAGTGAACTACCCCTTGCTTTGGCAAGGGGCTTCCTGCTTCACAGAGGAGACTCTCTCCACAAGCGCTACGGGCCGTCCCAGCCCTGCAAGAAAAACATATACAAAAAAACATATGATGTTTTCGGCTTTCATTTAATCCCCTCCCTTGCGGAAGAGGATTTCCCGCCGAGAAAGTTAAAATTCTAATAGATTAGAATAAGGGAAATTAAAAAAGGAAAAGAAATATTTTAAGAGGGTTATTACTTGATTTTTCGTTCGTATTTCTTGGTCCATTTAAGTTTACGGGGGTTTCTTTTTAGTTTTAGCATAGAAATTTTACATTTTCTACTGCAGAATTTTAGTACGGTACCATCTTTCTTGACATAAAGAAACCCTTTACCAATGGGGATAGTAGACCCACAGAAATTGCAGATTTCCTCTTTTAGCATTTAATGTACCTCCTTAAGCATGACTTAACGCTTACGTAAGTTTCTGGCTTCACGTTCGGTTTCACGGAGCATTAAAATATCCCCTATACGAACAGGACCTCTTACGTTTCGCGTTATGACTCTGCCTTTATCGGGTCCTTCTAATACTCTTACGCGGACTTGCATTACGTCTCCAACAATACTTGCTCGTCCGACGAGTTGGATTACTTCTGCTGGTGTTGCAGAGTCTTCTTCCGTTGCACTCATTTATTCCACCTATTATATTTGGTGTTAGAAGAACTCCTTTATTCTTTGCGCTAGTGCTTGTACTTCGGTTTTTACTGCTCCGGGGTCAACAATTGCGGCTGCTGCAGCTTCCACCTCCAATCCTGCCGCTTCGCCTACTTGTTTTTTAGTTTGTGTGAATACGTAAGCGATTCCTTTTTCTTGGCAGAGCATAGGTAGATGGGCAACTATTTCGGGGGGATCTACATCTCCACCGATAATTACTAGTTTTGCGATACCGCGTTCTACTGCTTTTGTTACTTCGTTAGTTCCTTTCTTAATTTTTCCTGTGTCACGAGCGCGTTCAAGAAGCTCTAGAGCTTCATTGACGATCTCCTCAGGTAGATCGATCTTCTTTAGTGCCATGATCAATACACCTTCCTCGGACTTTAACAAGCCTCTGAGTCAGCAAATATTGACCCTCAACGAATTGTTAAAAAACTTGTTATGAGATCAAACTTTTTCTGTCATTTAATGGCCTTATAAAAATAAAAAAGAGAAAAGAATAAAAAGAATTTCTGAGTAATTTAGGGGTCTATTGCTAGGAACGTTTTCTTTGTTTTTTAAAGAAATTAATTAATAATACAATTAAAGGTAGTGTGAGAAGGAAAACACTGAAATTGATAGGAGTACTCTCTTCGTTTGTAGGTGTTATATTTTGATTAGATGAAGTTGTTGTGGTCGTAGATTGAGGGATTGTAGCGCTGACAATTTCAGATTCAGGGCTTTCTCCTAATGCATTAACAGCAATGACATAATAGTAATAAGTGAAGCCTGGAAAAGTATAACGATCGGTATAATTTGTTGATGTTGTAATTGCAAATAATCTGTAAAGGCCATCTTTAGATGCTCCTTTATAAATGCGATATTCGATTATAGGGAATTGCTTAGGTTCTGGTTGTTCCCAAGTAAGAATTACATAGTTATTTTCGTCTACACTCGTTTTTACTACTGGTGCTTCAGGGAGGGTCATAACACCTAAATTCGTTACCAAAATGATAGGACTAGAGGCAACACCTTCATTGTCATTTATGTCTACAGGTTTAATATCATAGACATAATAAGTATCTGTAGATAAACCAGTATCATTATACTCATTAGTTTTTGTTTGAGCAATTAAGCTATTATTTCTATAAATATTATAATGATCAAAATCTGATTCGACACAAGGAGCCCAACTAAGTTTTACTGCGGAGCTGTTAAGGATGTTTGCATTTAGGTCATGTACGGGTAATGGTGGTCTTAAATCAAGAGTGGTGAAGTCAAGGTTAAGAAATGCATCGACAGGATAGTGATCACTCCCTATTTTTCCAGAAGGAGTACTAGCAACAGTAGAATTTACAAGAGCATTTCTGAAGTACTGATTTACAAAGATAAAGTCTATTCTGCTTCTATAAAAGTCATCCACATAAGTATAGCCGGGATTATACGGATTAAGTATTCTGTAAACATCATAAAAATGGTGGATTTTTGATCCTCGGGGATTGGAGTTATTAAGCATCATTGATATTGGACCGTCACCCAGATTCCCAGGTTTAGGTGCTAAATTACCAACGTCTTGAGGTGAAAATGAGTTAAAGTCGCCCGCAAAGATTATTGGAACATTTCCCAAAGTGTCCATAAAATTAAGAATTCCCTCAATATCTTCTTCACGAGATATTTCGTTTAATTCACCAGAACAACATTTTAGGTGAGTACCAAATACATGAACATACATTTGACCGATTTTTACTACGGCATATAAAAAGTCATGAGCAGGTTCAAAAGAAGTCCCGTCATCATGATATAATGTGCCGAGTTGTGTGGCATTAATTATGGGATAACGGCTTAAGATGGCTTCTCCGTCAGTAGATGAAACTGCTTTTGTGGTGTAGGCGTAATAGGGGTGTTCATCTGGGAAGTAACTGCTTAGTTCATTTACTACGCTATTGAACTCAGTAGAGCCATTAACCCATTTACCTGTTTCAACAAGAACCATTATGTCTGGATTTTCTTCTTTAATAACATCTTTCCATTGGGGAATACGACCTGTTTCTAAGATGTTATAAGTTAAAAATTTAAAGACTCCGCTTTGATAGTTAGTATCCACAGTAACAACATGTTTTGTGCTTCCAATATTGCCAAGAGTATCTTTAGCAATTGCTTCAATGATGTGTTCACCAGAAGAAACCTTTGTTGTATTCCAATAATATGTCTGATTATTCCCTACAACAACTCCATCAATTAAGATTTGATATGCTGCGATTCCATCGCTGTCTGCGGCTTTTACATCGATAGTAACGATATCCCCTACTATAGACTGATTATCTGGGTTTATTATTGAAACAATTGGTGCTCCATCGCTACTTTGATTAACATTTACATCACTCAGGGAAGAGTTATTTGTTATTTGATTCGCATGACTAGGAAGAATTAATAACAGTAGAACGACTATTGAATAGAACAATTTCTTATTCATTTGAATCACTTATTACAGTGCTCTCAATTTCTGAGTTTGAAAAAAGATTAAAATGTTTGTTGAATCGTGAGTCAACATACCTCTAATGTTCTTCTCAAATGAGACGGTTAGTAGTTCCGCCAATAGAAGAACATAGGTTTCGTTTCCAGACCTTTAGAGTTCTTCTCAAACTATGTATAGTAAATTGTGTGAAAATCTCTATCAGGATTTCCAGACCTATAGGGTTCTTCTCAAACCGTTGTTGTTTTTGTTGTTTTTGTTGTTTTTTGTGGTTTTAGGGGTGGGGGGGTCAAAGACCTCCAATAAGGGTGTCACCTTATATATCTCAAGTCCTAATCACTTTAGGGGCAATTAAAATATAAAGATTCTTAACAACGCAATAATACAAAAAAAGAAAATTTCCCAAGCAATTAAAGAAACATTTCTTTGCGGGCATATTATTACGTTAATAACTCCTTACTTAGAGAGTTCTTTTCTATCCAATTTCACCAAGAAAACGTTCCTCAGGATTATGCCTTACGGACTTGGATTTGATTATTTCTATTATTCACGGCAAATATGGGTTGTCTTAGCCCAATCTTAAGTATAGTATGTTCTAATTCAATTTAAGATGTGTGAGTGTTTTACCCCCATAAAACATTTAAGATTAAAAAACAATCACTAAACAAGCAAATCATTTTACCCCTTAACTAATTTTATCACAGAGGTGAATAATGTGGAAATAAAAAATGTAACAGTAATCGGTAGCGGAACTATGGGTTCTGGAATAGTTTATGTGGCAGCAGCAAATGGATACAAAGTTGTTATGAACGACGTATCTAAAGAAATACTCGATAAAGCAATGGACAGAATAAGAAATCAAATAATGGGGGGAATTCAGAGAGGAAAAATGAATCCTAAGGAAGCCGAAGAAATGTTTTATCGCATATCTACGAATGAAAAAATGGAAGAGGCAGTAAAAAATGCAGACTTAGTAATCGAGGCTGTCTATGAAAATATGGAAGTAAAAAAACAAGTATTTCAAAGAGTGGATAATGCTGCCCCAGAACATGCTATATTGGCATCAAATACAAGTACTCTTAGTATTACAGAAATAGGTTCTGTTACAAAAAGACCTGAACAGGTAATTGGTCTTCATTTCTTTAATCCCCCTGCAGCAATGAAACTTGTTGAAGTAGTAGTTGGTGAAAAAACAGCTGAAAATACAGTTAATGTTGCTAAAGAATTTGTGGTTTCCTTAGGTAAAACACCAATAGTTGCTAAGGATTCTCCCGGCTTTATAGTAAATAGAATACTTGTCCCGGTATTAAATGAAGCAATCAAACTTTATGATGAAGGAGTTTCAGATATCGAATCTATCGATAAGGCAATGGTTTTAGGTGCTAACTTCCCAGTAGGGCCATTTGCTCTTGCTGATATGGTGGGATTAGACGTGGCATTAGCTTCAATGAGAACTTTAGAAGAAAAACTAGGTCCTTGTTATAAACCATCTAAGTCGTTAGTAGAATTGGTTGAAAAAGGGCATTTAGGAATGAAAACTGGAAAAGGATTCTACGAATATAAAAAGCAATAATGATTAACACGTTTAATTATTAAGAACAATCACTTTAGTTTCTCCGTTTTTCGTATCTTTTTTAGTTTGATAGATCTCAAAATAACGGGGGGTAGACTATTTAACCATAAAATTTAATGGTTTCAACCATTTCGATTTTTTTTCATTTTGATTGTTTTTTACGGATAAAACTCTTAAGTGATATTTCATAACCATATAACAATGAGCACAGAAGTAGTACTATTCAGAAAAGAAGGGAGTTTTCTCTCAACAGAAAAAAACATTGGTAAAATAATACTAAACCGCCCTGATGCTCTCAATGCAATAAACCTAGACCTTATCGAAGGTCTACACAAAGCACTAGACCAAGCAGAACAAGACAAAGAAGTCAAAGTACTAGTTATTACTGCCGAAGGACAAAAAGTCTTCTCTGTCGGTGCTGACCTAAAATTCGTAAGTACTGCCGAGCAGGAACAAGTCAATGAATTTCTAAAGAAAGGACAAGAATTATTTCGCCGTATCGAGGACTTTCCAAAGCCAGTAATTGCAGCAATCAATGGTCTATGCCTTGGCGGCGGATTAGAACTCTCATTAGCATGCGACATAAGAATCGCACAAGAAGAAGCGAAACTCGGAGCACCAGAGGTAAGTCTCGGACTAATTCCTGCATGGGGTGGAACTTCAAGATTACCAAAGATTGTTGGCATGGGCAAAGCAAAAGAACTAATTCTTACCGGTGCTCACATTTCTGCTAAAGAAGCTGAAAAAATTGGATTAGTAAACAAAGTAGTTCCATATGATGAATTGAATTCTACTGCGATCTTCTTAGGTGCTCAAATTGCAGGAAACGCCCCATTGGCCTTAAAAGAAGCAAAATTAATCGCGAATAAAGCGTTTGATCACCCCATAGAGGAAGGCAACAAACTTGAATTCGAAGCAGTAAAAAGGTTGTCAAAAACAAAAGATCTTCAAGAAGGAATTCAAGCAGTATTTGAAAAAAGAAAGGCAAGATTCACAGGAGAATAGGAAGTATCTCTTTTATTGCCTTCTCTAATTTCTATACCTCATAGGACCTAATAGAATCTAGAAATTAAAAATTAAGATTATTATATTACAAAGTTAAAAAAGGTGTATCGTTATGAATGATGTAGCAATTGTTGCAGCCGGGCAGTCAAAATTTGGAAAAAGAACTGACGCTGGTTTAAGAAATCTTGCTTTCGAAGCAGTTAAAGATTTGGTAGAACACGCCGACAACATATCGTTAAAAGAAGATATTGATGCGACAGTTATTGGAGTTGCCGGCGATGAATTTAATGGACAGGGGGCTCCTGCCGCAGTCTTAATTGATGAAATCGGCATGGTTGGAAAACCAACTATTAGAGTAGAATCTGCATGTGCAACTGGAACTGCTGCTATAAAAACTGCTTATAGCTTAGTGAAAAGTGGTCTACATGACACAGTATTAGTAGTCGGCGTGGAAAAAATGACTGCGGTTTCAACAGCAAAAGCAACAGAATTAATGGCTAGAGCAGGAGATATCCGCTGGGAATATCCTTTTGGATGTACTTTTCCTGGTTTTTATGCTCTTATGGCTACAAAACACATGGAAGAGTATGGAACCACAAAAGAAATGCTTTCCTCAGTATCAGTGAAAAACCATTTTTATGGAGCAAAGAATCCTAAAGCCCATTTAAGAAAAGAGATAACCTTGGAAGAGGCAATGAATTCAATTATGATTGCCCACCCTCTAAATCTCTACGACTGCTCTTTAATAAGTGATGGCGCGGCGGCTGTTGTTGTCACTAAAGCCGATTTAGCTAAGAAGTACACTGATACCCCCATATATGTTAGGGGGATAGGATCTGGTTCTGATACTATGCAAATCTCGAGAAGACCATCTCTTACAAGTTTAACTGGTGCGAGAATTGCTGCACAGGCCGCTTACAAGATGGCTGGTGTCGGCCCTGAAGACATAGATCTAGCAGAAGTGCATGACTGTTTTACCATAGCAGAGATTATTGCCTATGAAGACTTAGGATTTGCAAAACCTGGTGAAGGTGGAAAATTGGCCTTAGAAGGTCAGACCTACATTGGGGGAAAAGTAGCTGTTAATGTTGATGGTGGTCTTAAAAGTAAAGGGCATCCATTAGGAGCAACCGGAGTTTCACAAGCATATGAAATCTTCCGTCAATTAAGAGGAGAAGTTGCTAGTGAAGGAAGGCAAGTAGATGGTGCTGAAATTGGTCTATCACATAATGTTGGTCAAACCGGTCAATTTGTTAATGTAATTATATACGGAAGGTGAAAAAAATGAAAAAGTTTGGATATGTTTCAGTTGAACATTATGTGCCATTTATGCAGGAATTTGCTGAAGAACTAGAAAAAGGGAACATAATTGCTACCAAATGTAAAACTTGTGGAACTGAATATTTTCCTCCACGAGAAGAATGTGGGAATTGTTATAGTACAGACATGGAAAAAATAAAAATCGAGCCTGAAGGTACATTAGTAACATACACAATTATTCATGTACCTCCAGAATCCCATGCAAACATGGCACCTTATATTGTTGCAGTAGGTGAGTTTAACAATGGCCTAAGAACAATGGCACATTTAGTTGGAGTGACATCAATGGACGACCTAAAAGTTGGTCGTAAAATCAAAATTGTTGTTCAGAAACTTGAGAATGACCGCATAGTTTATAAATTTGTGCCAGCATAACTTTTTTCAAATATTACTCTTTTACCCATATTTTTTCATCATAAAGGTTGGAAACTTCATTAAACCTATTAATTAATTGTGCAATAGTCTTTTGCCGTTTCCATTTTCACTTAAATAGTGTAAATCGTAGTGAAAACTGATCAATATGATGCAAGAAGCAGTCCCTTCCTTGACAGACGTACGTTTTCATGGGAGAGGTGGCCAAGGAGTCGTAACCGCTTCTAAAATTCTCGCAGAAGCTGCTATTTTAGAAAAAAAGTGGGTTCACGCGTTTCCTACATTTGGTCCTGAGCGATCTGGAGCACCAGTTGCAGCCTTTACAAGAATAAGTCCTACAAAATTTACCGTTAAAACTGAGGTTTATAATCCTAAAATTATAGTCGTAATTGATCCTACTCTTTTAAGTAAACCTGAAACATATGAGGGTCTAGTTGAAGGCGGAATTTTAGTGCTAAATAGTGCCACCGAACCAAAGAAAGAAGACTATCCACCTCAAGCAGGAGAAATTTGGTGGGTAAATGGTAATGAAATCGCAAATAAGCACATCGGAAGAACAATCGCGAACACAGTTATGCTTGGGGCATTAGTTAAAGCAACCGGTCTAGTAAGTCTCGATTCAATACTAAAAGCTCTTGGTTCTTATTTCAAAGGCGATATTTACGATAAGAACGTAGCAGCAATTAAAGAAGCATATGAAGAGGTGAAAAAAGTTGAGTGATAAAACTCCAATCGACATAAAATCTTGGATCAGAGAACAATGGGGTGCCTCTAAATTACCACCCGGTGGAGTAGTACCTGCACCAGCAACTAGTTTGGAATATAAAACTGGTGAATGGAGAGAATTCAAACCAATATTAGATGATGAAAAATGCACGGGATGTACACAATGCTATTTTATCTGTCCAGATGATGCAATCAAAATGGACGATCGTTTTCATCCAATATTTGATTATGACTTTTGTAAAGGATGTACACTCTGTGTAGAAATTTGTCCTGTTGATGCAATTAAAATCGTTAAAGAGGTGAAATAAGATGGCAAAAGTTGAAAATCAAGAAGTAAAGGGTCTGACAGGAGATCAAGCAGTAGCCTATGCACTATTAAATATAGACCCGGATGTAGTGCCTGCGTATCCAATCACTCCACAAACAATTATTATGGAAAAGTTTTCTGAGTTCTGGGCTGATGGTCTTGTTAAAACTGAACTAGTTCATGTCGAAAGTGAGCACAGTGCAATGTCTGCTGCAGTAGGAGCAAGTGCAACAGGAGCAAGAGTTTTTACTGCGACAGCAAGCCAAGGCGTTGCCTTAATGTATGAGATCTTATTCATTGCTAGCGGAAGCAGATTACCAATAGTAATGGCTGTCGCCAATCGTGCTTTAAGTGCGCCTATTAATATTCATGGGGAATTAACTGATCAACTAGTAACAAGAGATGCCGGCTGGGTTTCATTTATTGGTGAGGACGCACAAGAAGCATATGACCATACTATCATTGGTTTTAAGATTGCAGAATATCCCGAAGTTTCTTTACCATTCATGTATGGATTAGAAGGATTTATTGTCACCCATGCTCTTGAACCAGTATATATGCTTGATAAAAAGACGATTTACGATTTCATTGGTGAATTTAGGGAACCCTCTAACTGGGTATTTGCCCCTGGAAATCCGGGTGCTCAAGGATTGTTAGCCTTGCCTGATTATTATATGGAATTAAAATACCAACAAGAACAAGGCATGAAAAATGCAAGAAAAGTTATACCTAAAGTGCTAGATGAATTCGGTGAAATCACTGGTAGGTATTATCATGAAGTAGAACCCTTCCACATGGAAGATGCAAAATATGCGTTTATTACTGCTGGTGCGAGCTCCGGAACTGCAAAGGCGGTAGTACAAAGACTAAGAAGTAAAGGAGAACCCGTTGGCATGGTAAAATTAAGAACAATTCGCCCATATCCTGATGAACAACTATCTGAACTACTAAAGGACTTGGATGGAGTAATGGTCGTAGATCGCTCTGTAACGTTTGGTTCCCCAGCATCAATCCAAGCAACAGATTTAGCAAGTGCATTATTAAAACATAGAAAATTCCCAAGAGTGCTAAGCTCTGCAATTGTTGGTCTAGGTGGAAGAGACATTACCGAAAAAGACTTTGAAGGTCTATATGAACAATTAAAGAAAGACGTTCAAGAAGATGTTTCACGTACCCACTGGTGGGGAGTAAGAATTTAGGAGGTTAAAAAATGAGCGTAACACAAGAATTACCACCCAAAAGAAAAATAAACCTTAAAGTAGCAGCAAAAATTCCTTCCGGACTAACCGGGGGGCACCGCCTCTGCAGGGGATGTGGAGCAGGAGTTATTGCACGACAAGCTACTATTGCTGCAGCAATGTTAGATAAACCATATGTTGTGGTTCAAGCTACTGGTTGTTTAGAAGTAGCAACAACAATATACCCATATACTGCTTGGAAAGTCCCATGGTTACATAATGCATTTGAAAACGCTGGTGCAACAGCTTCTGGTGCGGAAGCAGCTTACACTGCAATGGTCAAAAAAGGTAGAATGAAAGAAAAACCAAATATCATTGTTTTTGGTGGTGATGGAGGAACGTATGATATTGGTTTACAGTCATTAAGCGGGGCAATTGAAAGAGGACATGACTTTTTATACATATGTTATGACAATGGTGCATATATGAATACGGGAATTCAAAGATCAGGAGGAACTCCAAAAGGAGCAAGAACTACAACATCACCAGGGGGAAGAGTTATTCCTGGAAAACCACAATACAAGAAAGATCTAGCGCAAATCATGTGGGCACATAATATTCCTGTTTTTACTGCTAGTATGGCATACCCGCAAGACCTAATGCAGAAAGTGCAACGAGGATTAGAATTTGAAGGGCCTGCTTTTATGCTTACAGACTCTCCCTGCACCTTAGGATGGAAGATCCCTGACAATTATGGTTATGAAGTCTCAAAACTGGCAGTAGAAACTGCAGTGTTCCCACTATACACTGCTTATAAAGACGAGTGGGAACTTTCAGCAGCTTCAAGAAAAATTGCCCTTCAACCCCATCTTAAGAAACCAGTTGAAGAATGGCTTAAGGCACAAGGATGGTTCAAACACCTATTTGTACCGAAGAAAAAAGAAGATGTTATTCAATCAATACAAGAATGGGTAGACGAAAGATGGGAAAGACTTCTTTCCCGGGCAAATAATGTCTAAAAAAACAACTTTTTTTCTTTCTTTTTTAAAACTTTCTTCGAGCTCTGTTTAGAATGATTTTTTACTAATCTAATTCTTTTTTGTTTCTTTTTTTAACTGTTTATTGGCGAAAACACTCTTTTCTTCTGGAAAGGTGGGGTGGGAGATAAAAATCAATAATATTTAACTCTGTTGGCGTGAAGTCCCCTTCCGAAAGGGAGGGGATAAAAGCCGATACACTCTTTCACTTCTTCATACCACCACAACACCAGTATGAAGCCTATACGCTGAGAAAAACGTTATTACCATGAAAAAAAATCATTAAACAAACAAGGAAAAACAAGAAAAAGAGAGCTTTTCTGTGTGCTGGCGTGCTGGAATGGAAAGAGCTATACGGGAAAAACAATAAGAATAACTCCTAAAAACACCAGCAAACATGCTCTAAATGCGGACACGCAAACCGCAAATTGAAATTAGGCGATAGAGTGCTCAAATGCCCAGCCCAGCTCAGCCCAGTATGCGGACTAAAAATAGACAGAGACCAAAACGCCTCAATAAACATCCTTGAGAAAGAACTGGAGGCATTGACCAAGGCTAGGCTCCCTCTATCTTGTCGGTATACGGCGAATAAAGGCGCGAAATGGCATGAAACAACCACACAATCATGTCTATACGCCGAACCCCACACCACAACTTCAGCCGTGGGAGTATGTCAG
>Ga0256835_1000652_pt1 | contig 24110 bp, 17 predicted proteins | sample PIR30metaG_FD_185972 | JGI IMG/M metagenome (GOLD analysis project Ga0256835, IMG submission 185972) | Hydrothermal vent microbial communities from East Pacific Rise, Pacific Ocean - PIR-30 | ecosystem: Environmental > Aquatic > Marine > Hydrothermal vents | place: Pacific Ocean: East Pacific...
TCGAGCGCAACTACTACCGCCAGGTCATGCGCAAGGCCGGCCTGGATGCCGATGCCTATGAAAAGGCCCTGTTCCGCAATCCCGGCGAAACCTACCTGCTGATGAAGCCCGAGATCATCTCGGAAAAGACCCTGCGGCAGCAGCTGGTCGAGGCCGGCATGCTGGACAAGGATGCCGATCCGCCCGCTGCCGTGGGTAAGCTCTACAAAAAGTCCGTGCCCAAATTCAAGACCCAGACCCACTTCTACGGTTACGACGGCCGCGGCAGTCACCCCACGCAGTTCGACTGCAAGTATACGTACAACCTGGGCCTGACGGTTTTCAGCCTGATCGCCAACGGCGCCACTGGGCAGATGGCGGCCATCCGCAACCTGGAGTTCGCCTTTGACAGCTGGGAGCCCATCGGGATTCCCATCGCGCCCCTCATGCACCTGGAAGAGCGCAAGGGCAAGCTGGCACTGGTGCTGGAAAAGAGCCTGGTGGACATCCAGTCCAACGCTTTCCAGGTGGTCAAGGCCTTTCGCGAAAAGTGGCTGGCGGCCGAGCCGGGGCCCGACCACTACCGCAGCCCGGCCCCCATTCACCTGAGCGGGAGCGTGGAGGAGGATCGGCCGCTGACGCTGTTTCTCAATTCGCTCGGAGAGGTGGAAAGTGGGAGTGAAAAGATTGAAGTGTGAAGTGTGAAGGGGGGACGCTTCAGGCCGGCGGGGGCGTGATTGTGGACAGGGCACGGGCGAGGGCCTCGAATTCCGTCACGGTCAGGGTCTCGGCGCGGCGGCGGGGGTCGATGCCGGCCGCCGTAAGGGCTTGGTCCGCCTGGGCGGGGGTCAGCGGCAGGGCACTGCCCGCCAGCGCGTTTTTGAGGGTCTTTCGGCGACGGCCGAAGGCGGCCTTGACAGTGGCGAAGAAGAAAGCCTCCGCTTCGGTGTCGGCCTCCGACCGGCGGCGGAAAGAAATTTCAAGAACCTCCGAGTCCACTTTGGGCCGCGGGAAGAACAGCCGTGCCTCGGCGGTGGCTACGGAGCGGATGTCGGCGCAGTAGGCCAGCATGACGCTGAGGCGCCCGTAGACCTTGGACCCCGGCCCGGCGCAGATGCGCCGGGCAAGTTCTTTCTGGAACATCAATACGGCGCGTTCTACCGCGGCGCGGGCCCGGATCAGCTGGACGAGCACCTGGGAAGAAATGTTGTAGGGCAGATTGCCGAGGACCACCAGGCGACGCGGGGCCTCGCGGCCCAGGGCGGCGATATCGAAGCGCAGGATGTTTTGGCGCACCCGTTCGACGTTGTCCAGACCGGCCGCCAGCAGTTCGGTTTTCAACAGCCGCAGCAGCTCGGGGTCCAGGTCCACAGCCACCACGCGCCGCGCCCGGCGGGCGGCCGGCAGGGTGAGCGCGCCCAGGCCCGCGCCGATCTCCAACACCGTGTCCTGGTCCGTGATGCCGGCAGCGGAGATGATCTTCTCCGCCAGGCCGGCATCGCACAGGAAGTGCTGGCCCAACTGCTTCTTGGCATCCAGGCCCCACGCCTTAAGTAGTACCCGCGCCGATGTCATGGGGCTTCTCCGCTTATAACAGGACGATCGGATATCATCGTCTCCGCTGCCATCGGCCTATTTAGCCCGGTTGCGGCGGGCCTCGAAATAATCCCGGGTTTCCTTGACGATCACCGGGGACAGGATCAGCAGGCCGATCAGGTTGGGAATGGCCATCATACCATTAAAGACGTCCGAAAGCGACCACACCAGGTCCAGTTTGGCCACTGCGCCGATGCCCACGAACAGAACGAAGATAATGCGGTAGGGCATGATCACCTTTTCACCAAAGAGGTACTCGATGGACTTTTCCCCGTAGTAGCACCACCCCAGGATGGTGGAGTAGGCGAACAGCACCAGGCCGATGGTGACCACGTACTTGCCGCCGGTGAAGCCGGCCTGGAAGGCCGTGGTGGTCAGGGAGGCGCCGGTTTCGCCGCTGTTCCAGGTGCCGGTAATGATCAGTACCAGCCCCGTCATGGTGCAGACCACCAGGGTGTCGATGAAGGTCTGGGTCATGGACACCAGGGCCTGGGTGACGGGGTGCTTGGTCTGGGCGGCGGCTGCGGCGATGGGCGCGCTGCCCAGGCCCGACTCGTTGGAGAACACGCCGCGGGCCACGCCCATGCGGATGGTCATCATTACGGTGGAACCCAGGAAGCCGCCCGTGGCCGCCGTGGGCGTGAAGGCATCGCGGACGATCATCGCCAGGGCGCCCGGGATTTCGGCGATGTAGATGATCAGGATGATCAGGGCACCCACCATGTAGAAACCGATCATGATGGGCACCAGCAGACCGGTGACTCGGCCGATGTTCTTGATGCCGCCCAGGATAACCGCCGCCGTGAAAACCATCAGCACGATGCCGGTGACGTAGAGGGGCACGTTGAAGGTGGCCTGCACGGCGTCGGCCACCGAGTTGGACTGCACCATGTTGCCGATGCCGAAGGCCGCCACGGATGCGAAGATGGCAAACAGGGTCCCCAGCCACTTCCAGCCGACCCCGTCGGCGATGTAGTACATGGGTCCGCCGCTCATATTGCCGTCGGCGTCCACCTTGCGGTATTTCACCGCCAGCACCGCCTCGGAATATTTGGTGGCCATACCCACCAGCCCGGTGACCCACATCCAGAACAGGGCGCCCGGCCCGCCGGCAGCGATGGCGGTGGCCACGCCGGCGATGTTGCCCGTACCCACCGTGGCGGACAGCGCCGTCATCAGGGCCTGGAAGTGGGAGATGTCACCCGGGTTGTCGCCCTCTTCCTTGCGCTTGATCAGGGCCAGGTAGAGGGAGTACCCCAATTTTCGGAACTGCAGGCCCTTCAGAGAAATGGTCAGCCACAGGCCGGTACCCACGAGAAACAGCAGCATTGGCGGTCCCCATACGAAGGACCCAACGCTGTTCACCAGGTTTGCAAATGATTGAGCCAGCCCTCCCATTTTATCCTCCTTGTCGTCGCGTGTCTATCTCCCGGACGGGTATCGGTCTCCGGCCTGGACACGCGTAGTGCGGGGTGCCGCAGAAGCCCTATTCCTCAGGGATCTGATATTCGATGCTGTAGGGAACGATAGCGCCTCCCTTGGCGAATTTCCATATTTCGATGGGTGCCAGGACATCGCCCTTGGCGTCGAAGTCCACCGACCCGGAAGCCCCCTCGTAGTTGACGGCCTTTCCCTGGTCCAGCAGGGCAAAGGCCTCCTGGAAATTTCCGGCGCTGATGAACCTTCCAGGCGGGTCAGACACCGCCCGCAGCTGGTCGCGAATGTTGGCCGGGGTCAGCGGCAAGCCCTTGACCCTGGCGGCATAAGCGGCCAGGCCAATGACGGCCATGGCGTCGTAGGCGTTGGCGATGAAGGGAACGCTGGGCAGGTCGCCGTAGGCCTCCCTGTAGTCCGCCAGGAAGTTGGCAAAGGACTCGCCGGCCGCCACGCCCGGTGCGGTGCCCATCATGCCCTCGAGGTATTTCGGCCCCACGGAACGGGCCAGCTTTTCGGACTTGCTGCCGTCGCAGAACAGAAAATGGCTGGCCCCGAAATGTTCGATGGCCTCTTTGACATACACCTTGGCCTGTTCAGGGTAGCTGAAGACGCACAGCACGTCCGATTCCCCGGAAATGAACGGCTTGGTGGAGAAAACGGGGGTATAGGCCTTGCGCAGGTCGTAGAGGTATGACTTGGCCACGCCTTCGTCGTGGGGGATCATTGCGAAGACGATGCCGCCGCGTTTCTGGAAGGACCTGCGGAACTGCCAGGCCAACCCCTGGCCGTATGCATTGTTGACGTACATCACCGAGGCGGTCTTGTAGAGGCTGGCGGCCAGCTTGCCCAGCACAACGGCCTGCAGGGCGTCGGAGGGGCAGGTGCGGAAGAGGAAATCCTTCTTGCGGTCGGCGGGCAGGTCCGAGATGTAAGCGGCGGTGGAGGCCGGCGAGATCATCAGCATATCGTCGGGGCAGGTGACCTTTTTCGCCACCGGAATGGTCACCCCACTGGAGCCCGAGCCTATAATGGCGGCGACTTTGTCCTTCCTGACCAGTTCCTCGGCCGCCGCGACGGCTTTCTCCGCATCGGTTCCGCTGTCCCTGTTGATGAACTGTACCCTCAGGCCGGCGGCTGCCAGTTGCCGGGCGGCCAACTCGGCCGCTTTCTGGTGGTAGGGGCCCCACTCCTTGAGTGCACCACTGTAGTCGAAGAGCGTCCCCACCTTCAGGTCCTGGCCCACGGCCGTCGCCGCAAAGCCGAGACACGCCACTGTCGCCAACAGAACCAAAAGTCGTTTTCCCATGCCAATCCCTCCTTATGATGTCTGGCAAGCGCCGTGGCTTGCCCGCAGCATGCTTCACCGATACATCAGGCGCGGCGATTCATCAACAAAAATCACAAAATTTAATAGATAACAATGGCTATAATAAAAAAAGAAGGAAAAATTTTATGAAAAACTCATAAATAGCAGAAATCATCATAAAAATTTGTATATATGGAATATATCCCTAAAATATATGCGTTGAAAATTGATTTTTCACATAAAAAGAGGGCCCGGTATGGCGGTGAATAGTTGCCCCGGCATCTGCGGCGAGGGCCGGGCACGTTGTTGTAAAACCTGCTGTTCCACCGCAGGCAGAAGCGGCCCGCTGGTCCCGACAGACCGCTTTTGCTTGACATTTGCAAGCGATATCAAATAATTGGTATACGATAGAAATCCGGTGGGCGGTACATCGTCCGACAAGCTCAGCACGGCGGGAGGATCCCCATGACGAGACGAAAGAGCAAACAGGTGAGTTTCGACGCCATGGTCAAGCTCTTTATGCGCAATTACAGCATTCCGAGCAAAAAGGATGTCGAGATGATCATGGATCGACTGGACCGCATCGAGGACCTGCTGCGCCAGACTTCTGCGGCTATGAGGGCGCGCCGCCCGGCCGCCGTGGCCGGAAGGAGCGCCAAATCGCGGGCATCCACCGCCACCGAGACCGTGCTGGAAGTCATCCGGCGGTCGCGCGAGGGCGTCGGGGTGTCCGAAATCCAGCAGAAAACCGGCTACGCGGTCAAGAAAATCCACAATATTATCTACCGACTGGCCAAGTCCGGCCAGATCACGCGCCTGCGCCGCGGCGTCTACACCATCAAAAACTGAGGCCCGCCACCGGCATCCGGAGGTTGGAACGGAAAGGAACGACAGCCATGAGCAAAACACAGGATGACAACAACCCCGATCTGCAGGTCGGCAGCCGGCACGGCGGCTTTACGGTGGAGCGGGTGCTTCCCGTCGAACCCATCCAGGCCTTCTTCTATGAACTGGTGCACGAGGGGACCGGGGCGCGCCACGTGCACGTCAGCCGGCCGGACCACGAGAACACGTTCAGCGTGGCATTCAAGACCGTGCCGCAGGACTCCACCGGGGTGGCCCATATCCTGGAGCACACGGTGCTCTGCGGCTCCCGCCGGTACCCCGTACGCGATCCCTTCTTCTCCATGCTAAAGCGCAGTCTGAGTACTTTCATGAATGCCTTCACGGCCTCGGACTGGACCATGTACCCCTTCTCCACGCAGAATCGCAAGGATTTCTACAACCTGATGTCCGTTTACCTGGACGCCGCTTTCTACCCGCTCCTGAACGAGCTGTCCTTCAAGCAGGAGGGACACCGTCTGGAGTTCGAGGAGACCGAAGACGGGGGCAGCCGGCTAACCTACAAAGGGGTGGTCTACAACGAAATGAAGGGTGCCATGTCGGCGCCGGACCAGGTCATGGTCCGCTCGCTGATGAACGCCCTGTACCCCGACACCACCTATCGCTTCAACTCGGGGGGGGACCCGCAGGACATTCCGTCGCTGACCTATGAGCAGCTCAAGGCCTTTCACAGCCGGCACTACCATCCCAGCAATGCGTTCTTCTACACATACGGCGATATGCCCCTGACCGGCCACCTGGACTTCATTGAAGAACATGTGCTGCGCCACTTTCAGCGCATCGATCCGCGTACCGAGGTGCCCCCCCAGCCGCGCTGGGACAGGCCCAGAACCGCGCGCTACGCCTACCCGCTGGACAGGAGCGAGGACACCGGCAAGAAATACCAGGCCTGCCTGGCGTGGCTGACAGCCGACATCACCGACTCCTTCGAAGTCCTGGTGCTCACCATCCTGGAGCAGGTGCTGATGGGCAACCCGGCCTCTCCGCTGCGCAAGGCGCTCATCGACTCCCAGCTGGGATCGTCCCTGTGCGACGGCGCCGGCTTCGACGCCGATAACCGCGATGCCATGTTCGTGGCCGGCCTCAAGGACGTGTCGCGCGAAGACGACGTCAGGATCGAAAAGATCATTTTCGACGTGCTGGGCAAACAGGTCCAAGAGGGCGTGGACCCGCGCCTGGTCGAGGCCGCCATTCACCAGATCGAGTTTCACCGCCGGGAAGTCACCAACACCCCCTATCCTTACGGCCTGAAACTGCTGCTGGCTTTTTCGGGGCCGTGGTTCCACGGCGGCGACCCCGTGGCCATCCTGCGCTTCGACAAGGATCTTGAACGGCTGCGCGCGGAACTGGCAAGAGGTCCTTTTCTGGAGGAAAAGATCCGGCAGTACTTCCTGGACAATTCCCATCGCGTGCGTTTTCTCCTGGAGCCGGACCACGAACTGGAGGAAAGACAGTCCCGCAGGGTGCGTGCCGAGCTGGAGAAGCTGCAGGCCCGCCTGACCCCCGAAGAGGCGGAGCGTATTCGACAGGACGCCTTGCGACTCAAGGAGCTGCAGGAATCCAGCGAAGACGTGTCGGTGCTGCCCACGCTGGAAATCGCCGATATACCGCCCGACGTCATCGTGGTCACGCCGTCCGATCCCCGCGGTGCGCTTTCGGCCGACTTCTACGACCAGCCGACCTCGGGCATCTTCTACCTGTCGGCCGCCGCGGGTTGCGGCCGGCTGGACGAACGGCTGCTGCCGCTGGTGCCCTTCTTCTGCCATGCCCTCACCCAGGTGGGGACGCGGCGGCGTGACTACACCGAGATAGCGCGGCTCATCGACACGTACACGGGCGGGGTAGGTGCGGGCCCCCAGGCCCGCACCCGTCCCGACGCCGACGGCGCCTGCGTGCCCTTTGTTACGCTTAGCGCCAAATGCCTGGTGCGCAACCAGGAGCGCATGTTCGCAATTGTCAGCGAGCTGGTAGGGGAGTTCAGCTTCCAGGACACCGGGCGCCTGCAAAACCTGCTGCTGGAATACCGCGCCGCCCTGGAGTCAATGGTCATCCACAACGGCCACCAGCTGGCCATTTCGCTTGCCTCGCGGAACTTTTCGGCCACGGCCGCACTTTCCGAGAACTGGCACGGCATTCACCAGCTGCGCTATATCAAGAAGCTCACCGAAGGCCTGTCGGAAAAGTCGCTGGCTGCCCTTAGGGAGGACCTGTCGGCCATCGCAGAGACGGTCTTTACGCGTGACAATATGAAAATTGCACTCATCGGGGAAGACCAGGCGCTGAAGCAGGCGGCCGACCTGGGCGCCTCACTGCTGGAAGCTCTGGGCAGCGGCGGTGGCAGCGGCTTCGAGGCGCCGGCCGTGGTGCCCGAATCTGAACCGCCGCGCGAGGGATGGGCCACTTCATCGGCGGTGTCTTTCGTGGCCGAGACGTTCCCGGTGGTGCGCCTCGATCACCCCGACTCGGCCGTGCTGGCGGTTGTCAGCAAACTGCTTCGTTCGCTGTATCTGCACCGCCAGATCCGCGAAAAAGGCGGCGCTTACGGCGGGTTTGCACTGTACAGCCCCGAGGCCGGCATTTTTAGTCTGGTTTCTTACCGCGATCCGCACATCGTGGAGACGCTCGACGTGTACCGCGGCGCCGCCGATTTCCTGCTCTCGGACAGTTTCGAAGATGAGGACATCAAGGAGGCCGTGCTGCAGGTCTGCTCGGAAATCGACAAGCCTGACCCGCCGGGTCCGGCGGCCGGCAAGGCCTTCTACCGGCGACTGGTGGGGATATCGGACGAAATGCGCCGCCGCTTCAAAAGGAACCTGCTGGGCATCAGCCGCCGGCAGGTGCAGCAGGCCGCCCGCACTTACTTCAGCGCCGAACGCGGCCCCCACGCGGTGGCCGTTATCTCGGGACCCGATCAGTTGGAGGAGGCCAATCGCCGTCTGGCGTCCCGGCCGCTAAAGGTCAGCCACATCTGAATCCTGCAGCACCGCGTCGGGGTTTTCGAGCATCTGCTTTAGCGTGTGCAGGAAGCGGGCCGCCGGGGCGCCGTCGATGATGCGGTGGTCCACCGTCAGGCTCAGTCCGACCATCGGCCGAACGACAATGCGGCCCTGGGCGGCCACGGGCTTTTCCACGATGCGGCCCACCCCCAGCACGGCGCTTTCCGGCGGCCGCAGGATGGGGGTGAAATGGTCGACGTCGGTGAAGCCCAGGTTGGTGATGGTGAAGGTGCCGCCGGTCAGTTCGTCCGGTGAGAGGCGCTTGCGCTTGATGCGCCGCATGCAGGCGTTTATGCGGGTGTTGATCTGCCGCAGGCTGAGCGCGTCCGCCGAGCGAAAAACCGGCACCACCAGGACCCCGTCGATGTGCATGGCCAGGCCGATATTGACATTCTTCCAGACCAGGATCTCGTTTCCCCACACCACGCCGGCATTGATGTCCGGGTGTTTGCGGAGTGCCGCGGCGGTGATTTTGATGAGCATGGCGTTGTAGGAGATCTGCAGCCCCTCGTCCTTGAGCCGGCCGCGCAGGTCCTGCAGGGCCCCGGCGTCGGCATCGGTGTGAAGGCTGAACTGGGCAGTGTCCGCCATGCTGCGGTGCATGCTTTCGAAAAGGAGGCGTCGTGCACCGGTGATGGGAATGCGCCGCAGCACCGGACGGGTGTCCGCGTCTGCGGAGGGCTGCACCCCGGATGCCGGGAGCCGGGCGTCGGCGGACCGCAGGATGTCGGCACGGACAATGCGGCCGCCCGGGCCGCTGCCCTCGATGCGCGACAGGTCGAGTCCGCGCTCGGCCGCCACGGCCCGGGCCAGGGGAGATGCCTTGATACGGCCGCCCGCAGTCCGCGGCGCTGACAAAGCACCCATACCAAGGGGGGCGGCGCCGACGGCAGTCGCCGGCACGGTTGCGCTGGGCGGCAGCCGGCGGCGAAGCCGTCGGTATTCTTCGCGGTCCCCGGCCAGGTAGCCCACCACCGCTTCCACGGTACACACGTCGCCCTGGGCCGCCGTACGCATCAGGATACCGCCCGCCGGTGCCGGTATGTCGAAGGTCAGCTTGTCGGTTTCGATGGTCAGCAGCAGGTCGTCGTGACAGACCTCGGCGCCCTCGTCCACGTGCCAGCCGGCCACGACGGCATTTTCCATGGTCAGCCCCAGTTTGGGGATACGGATTTCGATCACGAGGGCTTTCCCTATCCGTAAAGTACTTTCCGGATGCCGTTGACGATGTCTTCCACCTGCGGCAGTACCGTGTTTTCCAGCACCGGGCTGAAGGGAATCGGTACGTCCTGGGCGCCGATGCGTGTGACCGGTGCGTCCAGTTCATCGAACAGTTCCTCACCGATACGCGCGGCCAGCTCCGCGCCGAAGCCGCCCGTCCGCCAGGCCTCGTGGGCGATGAGCACCTTGTGGGTTTTTTGTACCGACCGTGTAATGGTGTCGAAATCCAGCGGCTTGAGGGTGCGCAGGTCCACCACTTCGGCCTCGATGCCGTCTGCCGCCAGCCGCTCGGCGGCCTCCAGGCTGTGGTAGGTCATGCGCGAGTAGGTCAGCACGGTGATGTCGCGCCCCGGCCGCTTGACGTCGGCTCGGCCGATGGGGATGATGTACTCGCCGTCGGGCACCGGCCCGCTCTGGGCGAAGAGGCGCTTGTGCTGAAAGAAGACGACCGGATCGTCGTCGCGAATAGCCGCCTTGAGCAGTCCCTTGACGTCGGCCGGCTCCGAGGGCACGACGACCTTAAGCCCCGGCACGTGCACGAACCAGCTTTCCAGCGACTGGGAATGCTGCGCCGCGGCCGACAGGCCGCCGCCGTCCGGGGCCCATAGCACCATGGGGATTCGCACCTGGCCACCCAACATGTAGCGGATTTTGGCCATTTGGTTGACGATCTCGTCCATGGCGGTGGTCACGAAATCGGCGAAGTGCATGTCCACCACCGGGCGCATGCCGGTCAGCGCCGCACCCACGCCGCCGCCCACCAGGCAGGTCTCGGAGATGGGGGTGTCGATGATGCGGCCGGGAAACTTCTCCGGCAGGCCGGTGAACTGGCCGAAGATGCCGCCGTGGGCCACCAGGTCCTCGCCGATGATAAACACCGTGTCGTCGCGCTGCATTTCCTCTTCCAGGGCCTCACACATGGCCTGGGTGCAGGTTAGTTCTCTGTCGGGCATGATATCTGTTCGCTCCTGATCGATGGGGGCAAACGGCTGCGCCGGCCCCCGGGGTACCGTGTTTCAGGGATTGACGTAGAGGTCCTCGAAAGCCTCCGCGGGTTGTGGCTCGGGTGCTTCCAGACCGAATTGCACGGCCGCTTCGATGCGTGCGGCGATTTCTTTGTGCAGGCGCTTTTCAAGATCTTCGGTGAGCACATCCTCGGACAGCAGACGGCGGCGGAAGCGCTCGATGGGGTCGTCGGTTTCGGCCGCCGATTGGATTTCGTCCTTGCTGCGGTACTTTTGGGGGTCGCCCTCGTAGTGTCCGCGGTAGCGGTAGGTGCGGTTTTCCAGGATGGAAGGCCCCTTCCCGCCACGGGCACGGGCTACGGCTTCGGCGGCCGCCGCCCGTACGGCCAGCACGTCGTTGCCGTCCACCGACACGCCGGGAATGCCGTAAGCGCAGGCGCGGCCGGCCACCGATCCGCCGGCCAGCATGTTGTCGGCCGGTGTGGTGGAGGCGTAGCGGTTGTTTTCGCACACGAAGACCACGGGCAGCTTGAAAACCGCGGCCATGTTGCAGGCCTCGTGGAAGGTGCCGCGGTTGGCAGCCCCGTCTCCGAAAAAAACCACCCCCACCTGGTCGCTGTTGCGCAGCTTGATGGACAGGCCGGCGCCCACTATGAGTGGAAAGCCGCCCCCCACCACGCCGTTGGCGCCCAGGAAGCCGGTGGAAAAGTCCGCGATGTGCATGGAGCCGCCCTTGCCCCGGCAGTAGCCCGTGCTACGGCCAAATAGCTCGGCGAACATGCGCCGCAGGTCGGCCCCCTTGGCGATCATATGCCCGTGGCCGCGGTGGGTGGTGGCCAGGTAGTCGTCGGTCCGGAGCACCGAGCAGGTGCCGGCCGCCGAGGCCTCCTGGCCGATGGACAGGTGAATGAAGCCCGGGATCATGTTCTTTTGAAACAGCTCGCCGGCCTTTTCCTCGAAAGCCCGGATGGTCAGCATGGTTTCGAGCAGTTTCAGTTTTTCGTCGTTGGTTGTCTGCATGCAGATCTCCAGTAAAGCGTTTGAAAAACAATTGGTTCAGGGTTTGTACAGTCCCGACACCACCGGCAGGTATAAAGAGAGCTGGGGCAGCAGCGACAGGATGATCAGCACCAACACGTCCACGAGCACGAAGGGGATGGCCTGCTTGGCAACAGCGTCGATGCTGCTGCGGGTCAGGTTGGCGGCCGTGAACAGATTGACGCCCACCGGCGGGGTGGCCTGCCCGATGGCCAGGGCCGAGATGAAGATCACACCGTACCACAGGGGGTCGATTTTGAGCGCCGCCAGCACCGGGATCAGAATGGGCATCACCAGGTAGGAAATCGAGATAGCATCCAGAATCATGCCCAGCGCCAGCAGCAGCAGGTTGACCAGGATGATCATGGTGGCCGCGTTGGGCGAAATCCGAACGATGAAGTTGGCGGCCCCGTCGATGACCCCGATGACCGAGGCCGCCCAGGTGAAGATGCCCGCAAAAACCACGATGAACATGATCACCGAGCTGGTCACGCTGGCGTCGACCAGGATGAAGATCATGTCCCGCCAGCCGATGGAGTGGTAGACAAAAACCGCAACGAAAAGGCTGTAAAAGACCGCCACCACTGCCGCTTCGGTGGGGGTGAAGATGCCGGCGTAGATGCCGCCCAGAATGATTACGGGGGTCAGGATGGCCCAGAAAGACTTGCGCAGCGCCGTCAGGATCTCGCCGAGGCTGCCGCGCCGCTGCACGCCATGATATCCGCGTCGGCGCGAGATGAGATAGGCCACGATCATGGTGGCGATGCCCGTCAGGATGCCCGGGATGATACCGGCTACGAACAGGGCGCTGACGGAAACGCCGGTGATGTTGCCGTAGATAATGAAGGCGATGCTGGGCGGAATGATGATGGACAGGTCTGAAGAGTTGGCGATCAGGGCGCCGGCGAAGTTCTTGTCGTAGCCGTGCTTGACCATGGGGGTCAGCAGGATCAGTCCCACGGCCGCCGTAGTGGCCGGCCCGGAGCCCGAAAGCGCGCCCCAGAACATGCAGGTCAGTACCGCCACGGTGGCCAGGCCGCCTACCGCCTTGCCCACCAGCAGTTCGAAGAAGTGGGCGATGGTGGCCGCCAGGCCGGCCTTTTCCAGGATGACGCCGGCCAGTACGAAGAAGGGGATGGCCAGCAGTGGAAACGAGGCAATGCCGGAGGAGAAATTAACCCCCAGCATGCCGATGCCCAGGTCGAAAGTCCAGATGGTGGCCACTGCGGCAATGCCCAAAGACGTGCCGATGGGCACCCCCAGGGCCATCAGCAGCAGGAACGAGACGCTGATAAGGAAGATTTCCATCAGATGCCGCCCTCCCGACGCAACGCCGCCAGCTGGCTGATGGCGTTGCGGTAGACCCCGCGGAACACGAACAGCGACAACAGCGGCACGCCCGCATAGTAGTACCACACCGGGATGCCCAATCCGGCCGAAGTCGCCTGGAAAAGGGTAATTTCATTGTAGATGGCCTGGATCATGAAAATGTCCACCAGGATGAACAGCAGTGCGCTGAGAGCCGCGCTGAGGAGGGCTGCGAACTTCTTCATCTTCAGTGGAAAGAGATTGTACAGCGTGATCATGCCCAGCTGCCCGCCGCGCTCGAAAGCGATGCCCGCCCCAACCACCGTCAGCCACACGAACAGGTTGATGGTGATCTCCTCGGTGGCGGCGAAAGAGAAGTGCAACAGGTAACGGCTGAGCACGTTGATGAAAGCGATGGCCGCCATGGTGAACAGCAGGATGGCGGCGATCCAGTAATCCAGCCGGATACGTTCGTTTTTTTGATTCATGGCAGGGGATCCGTAAACGAAAAAGCCCCTCGGCCGCGGTGCGCATCCAAGGGGCCCGGTGGTTCTATGTCATTTTATTTCGCCATGTCGGCCTTGGCTTTTTCGTACAAATCCTTTCCGATTTTGGGCACCCATTTGTCGTAGAGCGATTTCGTGGCGTCGATAAAAGCCTGACGCTCGGCATCCGTCAGGTCGGTTACGATCATCCCCTTGCTTCTGGCGTAGGCGACCGGATCGGTAATTTTGGGCGTATAATTGAACTCGTCTTTGAGAATTTTCAAAGAACTGCCGTCGTCGATGCCGGCCCGGCAAAGGGCTTTTTCAAAACGCGCCGATTCCACGGCCGCCTCCCGGATGGCCTTCTGAATGTCCTTGGGGAACTTGTCGAACTGTTTCTTGTTCCAGTAGACGATGACCGGGTCTACCAAGTAGTTCCATCGGGTTAGATATTTTTGGTACTGCCAGATCTGGACGGTAACGGCTACGCCCGGCAACGGGTTTTCCTGGCCGTCGACCACACCCTGCTGGAAGGCCGTAACGGCGTCCCCCCAGTTCATGTTGACCGGGTCGGCCCCCAGTTTCCGGAAAATATCGATGAAGATGGGGCTTCCCACCACCCGGATTTTCAGGCCTTTGAGATCCTTGGGCAGGTGGATTTCATGCTTGTTGTTGGTTACCTGTCGGAAACCATTCTCTGCCCAGGCCAGGGGTTCCAGCCCCTTTTTGCGCATGACCGCGAAGATGGCCTTGCCGGTTTCGCCGTATTCCATCTTGTCCAGGTTTTTGAAGTTATTGATGAAAAATGGAAGCGAGAAGATGTTCATCTCGGGCATCACCGGCGTGGAGTTGATGGTCGACTCGTAGGCGCAGTCGATGACGCCGCTGGCCACCATCTGGGGGCTCTTGAGCTGCGCGCCCTTGAGCAGCTGGCTGCCCCAGTAAGGCTTGATGTTGATCTGCCCGTTGGTCTTCTGTTTGACCAGTTTGGCGAACATGGTGGCCCCCATGCCCCAGTAGAACTGCGGCCCTACGTTGAGGGTCATCTTGTACTCTTTCTTGTAGCTGCCGGCGCTGGCGGCGGCAGTAAAGAAAAACACCAGCGACAGGGCGGTCAGCCATACCAGGGCCTTGGTGGAAAAACGGGATGCCTTTTTCATAACGCATTGCCTCCTTTGATAAATGTCTGCGGGATGGTTGCCGGTATTCCGGGACGATTCAGAATTCGGAGCCGCGGGCAAAATGCAGGACCAACGGGGGTCGCTTTCCCTGACAAGGCTGTATGCTATTAAATTTTATCCCCTGCTTGTCAAGCATAATCTTGTGTTTTGTTTCGCATTGCCCGCCGCCGGCCGGCAAAACTTAGCTATTGACTAACCCGCAGCCCGCAGGATAGATAGGGCAGTTAATTTTTTTGGGCCACGGCTGACCAATCCGGCCGCGCATTGAAATGAGAATATGATACAGCTAATTAGAGGATTCAGGGACATTCTGCCCGGTGAGGTGGAACTGTGGCAGCGCATTGAGGCCACCGCGCGTGACCTGTTCGAGGGCTTCGGCTATCGCGAGATCCGAATCCCGGTCATGGAGCGCACCGAGCTGTTCGCCCGCAGCATCGGCGAGCAGACCGACATTGTGGAAAAGGAAATGTACACCTTCCCGGACCGCAAGGGCGAGCTGATCACCCTGCGGCCCGAGGCCACGGCCTCCATCGTCCGGGCATACATCCAGCACCGCCTGTACGCCCAGGAGCCGGTACGCAAGTTTTACACTATCGGGCCCATGTTCCGCCGCGAACGGCCCCAGAAGGGCCGCTACCGCCAGTTCTACCAGATCAACGTGGAGGTTTTCGGTGTGGCCTCGGCCCTGGTCGATGCCCAACTGATCCTGATGCTGGTCACCCTGCTGGAGCGCTTGGCGGTCGAGGACGTGCACGTGCACGCCAACTCCCTGGGCTGTCCGGCCTGCCGACCGGATTTCCGAAAGGCCCTTTCAGATTACCTGGCCTCGCGCATGGACCGTCTGTGCAGTGACTGCCGGCGCCGCAGCGAAAAAAATCCCCTGCGCGTCCTGGACTGCAAGGTGCCGGACTGCCGCGATGCCATGACGGGGGCGCCGGCCATTACCGATCACCTGTGCGATGACTGCCGTGCACATTTTGACACCTTTCGCAGGGCGCTCGACGAACAAAAGATCGGCTACGTGATTGACCCCCGGCTGGTGCGCGGGCTGGACTATTACACGCGCACCACTTTCGAGGTTCAGACCGGTTCCCTGGGTGCCCAGAGCGCCGTGGCCGGCGGCGGGCGCTACGACGGCCTGGTCAAGGCCCTGGGCGGGCCGGAAATGCCGGCTACCGGGTTCGCCATTGGTCTGGACCGCCTGGCCGAACTGGTGGCGGCCCGGAGCGAAGGGACGGCGCCGGGGCCCGACGTGTTCATCGCCGCCCTGGGAGACGAGAGCCGCCGGCGGGCTTTCGGCTGGGTCTGCGAACTGGGCCTTGACGGAGTGCAGGCCGAGATGGAGTATGGCGACCGCAGCCTCAAGAGCCAGATGAAGCGCGCCAACCGCCTCAAGGCCCGGCGGGTGCTGATCGTGGGAGAAAACGAACTTGCCGCCGGCAGGGCCGTGCTGCGTGACATGCAGACCCGCGAACAGCAGGAGATCCCGCTGCCCGCGGTCGTCGAAGAGATAAAAGCCCTGGCGGCAGCATCCCGGGATTGATCGGGAACCCCGCCAGCGGTGGCCGGCAGGGGGCCGGATCGCCGAAGCCATCCAATAAATCGACAGGAGCCGTTTCCAAAACCATTTTCCGGCGGGAAAATGGCTTTCCAATGGCGGTTCGAGGAGCGAGACAGATTGTCAGATAACCTGGGTGAAATGAGAAGGACCCACACCTGCTGTGAACTGACCGGCGGGGACGAGGGGCGTGAAGTCGTACTTATGGGCTGGGTCCAGCGGCGCAGGGACCACGGTGGCGTGATTTTTGTGGACCTGAGAGACCGGGAGGGCATCACGCAGGTGGTGTTCAACCCGGCCGTGGATCCGGATGTGCACGCCAAGGCGCATGCCATCCGCAACGAGTACGTGCTGGCGGTCAGCGGACGGGTGGACCGCAGACCCGAGGGCATGACCAACCCCAACCTGAAAACCGGCGAGATCGAGGTCACGGTCACGGAGCTCAAGATCCTCAACGCCGCCAAAACGCCGCCCTTTCTAATCGAGGACGGCGTCGACGTGTCCGAGACCATTCGGCTGACGCACCGGCACTTGGACCTGCGCCGGCCCGCGCTGCAGAAAAACATCATTACCCGCCACCGGGCGTCGGCCAGCGTGCGCAATTTTCTCAACGGCGAGGGTTTCCTGGACATCGAGACGCCGGTGCTGACGCGCAGCACCCCGGAGGGCGCCCGCGATTACCTGGTGCCCAGCCGCATTCACCCGGGCCGCTTTTATGCCCTGCCGCAGTCCCCCCAGCTGTTCAAGCAACTGCTGATGATCTCGGGCTTCGACCGCTACTACCAGATCGTGCGCTGCTTCCGCGACGAGGACCTGCGCGCCGACCGCCAGCCCGAGTTCACCCAGATCGACGTGGAGATGTCTTTCGTGGGCGAAGAGGACATCATGGCCATGAGCGAACGCATGATGAGGCGCGTGTTCAGGGACGTGCTGGACATCGAGCTGACGCCGCCGTTTCCGCGCCTGACCTACGACGACGCCATGGCCCGTTACGGCCTGGACCGCCCGGACGTGCGCTTCGGCCTGGAATTGCGGGAAATCTCCGACATTGTCGAGGACTCCGGCTTCAAGCTCTTCTCCGGCGTGGTCAAAAAGGGCGGCATCGTCAAGGCCCTCAACGCTAAGGGCTGTATCGATTTTTCGCGCAAGGAGATCGACGACCTGACGGACTTCGTGGCCGTTTACCGCGCCAAGGGCCTGGCCTGGATCAAGGTGCGGCCCGACAGCTGGCAGTCTCCCATCGCCAAGTTTTTCACCGAAGCGGAAAAGGCGGCCCTGACCGAGCGCCTGGACATGCAGCCGGGCGACCTGGTGTTTTTCGTGGCCGACCAGCCCAAGGTGGTCAACGACGCCCTGGGCCACCTGCGAAACCACCTCGGCAAACGGCTGGGGCTCATCGACGAGGATACTTTTTCTTTTGTGTGGGTGACCCATTTCCCGCTGCTGGGCTGGGACGAGACCCTCAAGCGCTACGAGGCGCTGCACCACCCCTTCACGTCACCGTTGGAAGAGGACTACGACCGCCTGGAGAGCGACCCGCTCTCGGTGCGCTCGCGGGCCTACGACCTGGTGCTCAACGGCTCGGAGATCGGCGGCGGCAGCATCCGTATCCACCGTCGCGAGATCCAGGAAAAGGTCCTGTCCGCCCTGGGCATGGAAAAGGAAGCCTGGGAAGACAAGTTCGGTTTCCTGCTCTCGGCCCTGGACGCCGGCGCGCCGCCCCACGGCGGCATCGCCTTCGGCTTCGACCGCCTGGTGATGATGCTCTGCGGCCAGTCTTCGATCCGCGACGTGATCGCCTTCCCCAAGACCCAGAAGGCCGCCTGTCTGCTAACCAATGCACCTTCCGAAGCCACCCGGGCGCAGCTCGAAGAGCTCTCCATCCGGGTGCGCATTCTGACCGAGGAGTGACGCATAGGCGTTTCTGAGTGCACTTGAAAAAATTTCCAATAGCCCTATTTTTTGCTTGACTTCGGCCCGGTTTAACATTATTAAAACAAGTTCAAAACTGAGCCCTTCAGTTCCGCCACTCCGCCACGGGCGGGGTTGCCATGGGGTTTAAGGGTTGAAGGGATAACATTCCCCAGTAGCTCAGTTGGTAGAGCAGATGGCTGTTAACCATCGGGTCCGCGGTTCGAGTCCGTGCTGGGGAGCCAAAAATAAAAGCCCGGTCTTCCAGGAGGCCGGGCTTTCTTTTTTTCTGAAATGAATTACAGCGCCTGCATACTTCAACGTCCGTCCACCGGTTGGCATGATTGCAGCCATACTGACGACCTTTAACGCCGATTGCGCCCGCACAATGACCCGAATTACCACGGCAGCCGCACCACCAAAGAATTCCCCGGCCCTTGGAAGATCGTGTGGTGCCATGAATGCGTGAATCGAAGTGTGGCCATGGCGCTGGAAAAGAAGATCGGGAAATGTGGAATCGGCTATTATCTGCAACCTCAGTTGGTAGAGTCCCGCCACCGACGGGGAATTACTTCGGGTCCGTGCAGGGGGGCCGAAAAGAGGCCCGGCTTCAAAAAGGCGGGCTTAGTTATTTTTTAAGAGAAACATATTAAACGAGGATAGGGGGTTTTGCCATGAAAACAGCCATAACGAAACTTTTCGGAATTCGGCACCCCATCATTCAGGGCGGCATGCACTACGTGTCGTTTGCGCAGCTGGCCGCCGCCGTTTCCAATGCCGGCGGTCTGGGGATCATTGCGGCCTTGACACAGAAAACACCGGCTGACCTCGCACGGGAAATTGCGCGGTGCCACGATATGACTGACAGGCCGTTCGGGGTGAATATCACGTTCCTGCCCACCGTCACCTCGCCGGACTATCCGGGGTATATCCGTGAGATAATCCAAGGCGGGGTGAAGATCGTGGAGACCGCCGGCCGCAACCCCCAGCAGTACTTGCCCCTGCTGAAGGATGCCGGCATAAAGGTCATTCACAAGTGCACGTCGGTCCGGCACGCGCTGAAAGCGGAGGCCATTGGCTGTGATGCAGTGTCCGTGGATGGGTTCGAGTGCGGTGGCCACCCGGGCGAAGACGACATCCCCAACATGATCCTGCTGCCCCGGGCCGCGGATGAGCTGAAAATCCCGTTTGTCGCCTCCGGCGGCATGGCGGACGCGCGCAGCCTGGTCGCCTCCCTGGCTCTGGGGGCGGAGGGCATCAATATGGGCACGCGCTTCCTGGCGACGCAGGAGGCGCCGGTCCATGAAAAGGTGAAACAGGCCATCCTGGCGGCATCGGAGCTGGATACCCGTCTGGTGATGCGCACGTTTCGCAACACCGAACGCGTGCTGAACAACCCGGCCGTCGAGCGGGTGCTGGAAAAGGAAGCCGAACTCGGCAAGGATCTCCGGTTCGAAGACATCTTCGAAGAGATCGCCGGGGTGTATCCCAGGGTAATGCAGGAGGGGGATGTCGACGCCGGCGCATGGTCCTGCGGGATGGTGGCCGGCCTGATCCACGACATACCGACCTGCGGGGAACTTATTGCCAGAATCATGTCGCAAGCCGAGGTGCTGATCCGAAAACGCCTCACCAGCATGCTGGAAGAGGAGATCTGATGGCTGAAGACCGGATAGTATACGTTGAAAAGCGCGGGCATATCGCCTGGGTGATGATCAACCGTCCCCGGCGGATGAATGCCTGCAGCATGGCGCTGTTCGAGCGCTTGCGGGATATCATGGAGGCGCTGGATGGGGACGTAAATGTCCGGGTGGCGGTGGTTCGGGCGCAAGGCCGCTGTTTTACAGTGGGACTGGATTTGAAGGAAGCGGCGCAAAGCCTGCTCCCGGACGACACCACTTCCGGACGGGAAGAACTCCGGCGCAAGATCATCGATATGCAGGCGTGCGTGACGGCTCTGGAGAAGTGCCGGAAACCGGTGATTGCTGCCATCCATGGGCTTTGTTACGGTGCCGGTGTCGATATTGCGAGTGCCTGCGATATCCGGATTGCAACGAAAGACGCCGTATTTTCCATCCGCGAAACCAGGATGGCGATCGTGGCGGACCTGGGTACCCTGCAGCGCATGCCCGGGATTGTCGGCCAGGGGTGGCTGCGGGAACTGGCCCTGACCGGCAGGGATTTCGCTGCCCAAGAGGCGCTGCGCGCCGGTTTTATTACCCATATTTGTGAAGACCGGGAAGCATTGTACGGCCAGGCCGACAAACTGGCGCGGGAGATCGCGGACAACGCTCCCCTGGCCGTGGAGGGGACCAAGGATGTGATCCACTACACGCGTGACCACGGCATCGCCGCCGGCCTCGAATATGTGGCCCAGAAGAACGCTGTCCTGTTGTATGCAGACGACCTGAAGGAGGCCCTGCAGGCGTTTGCCGAAAAAAGACGGCCTGTCTTCAAGGGGCATTAGTACTTTTATTTGACATGCCGGCCAGTCCGGCAGGCTGCAGTTGATTCAACACTGCGGAGCGGTCCTTTGGGATGCGGCTGCTCGGCTTTCCTTAAAGTATAACATTGACAAATAATATACAAGGAAAGAGGTCGCAACGGACCGTTGGCCTTGAAGCCTTTGCCCAAACAATTGGACGCAATTCCCATGGCACGCTTGTCCCAGATGACGGAACCAATGAGATTTCACCTGGCAAACCTTCCCTGTCCATTATTCGAAACCCGGCCCCGGCTTTTGCGCTGCCCGATAGCGGCGGGAAAATGGTGCAATCCAAAGCACTCTTGTCCCGGGGGCCTCTGGTGATTCTTTTCTACCGCGGAAAATGGTGACCCGACTGCAATGCAGAACTGGCAGCTCTGCGGGAAGGCGGCGGTTGACCTGCTTTGCCCGCAGATGTTGCCGGGAGTGTACATCCATCACGCAGAAGGTGCCCCGTGGCAGCAGACACAGGGCGGCTGTGCGTCGCAAGACAGCTTGGTAATCTCGGCGCCGTTTCGAACACACGCATCGGGTGCGCGGATACAGCGCGGGGCTTCGTCAGGAGGGGCGGAAGGAGAAGGGAGCGGGCCGGCGGATAGCCGCCGGCCCGTTTTGCTCTGAAAAATGCGGCTAGGACTTTACATATTTCCCGCGTTCGGCCGCCATGATTTTGCCCTGCTTTTTGAGCTTGTAGATGGCGTTTGACACCTTTTTTCGGTCAAATCCGGTCTTTTTCATCAGCGCCTCTGTGTCGAGGCCCTTTTTGGTCCGGCCGATAAACATCAAGACGGTATCCAGTGCGGTCCTGATTTTCTTCTTAGGAGCGGCTTTCTTAGGGGCGGCGGCCTTCTTCGCAGGAGCCTTTTTGGCCGCGCTCTTTTTCACCGAGGCCTTTTTGGGGGAAGCCTTTTTGGTGGCCGATTTCTTCTTTGCAGATTTCCTGGTCGCCTTGGGGGCCGCATCTTCAAGCCGTCCGAAAGCATCCATCAGCTCATCGAGTTTTGCGGTGAGTTCCTTCAGTTCCGTTGCTACATCCTGCAATTTCTTGTTCAGCGTTTTGGCCACAATAAATCTCCTCTCGTTAAAAAAATGAGTACAAGTTGATCGATCTATCGGCACCTATCTATTTTTGTTGAGGATTATTATAATACTTGACCGGGTGATTTCAAGTGAAGTTTTCCGTAGCGCTCAAAAACAAAGAAGAACGTAAGTTGGGCGATTTTGGAGTACGCCACAAATATACTAAAATTGTGTTGGGCCATTGCGGCCATGTCCAAAAGGATTTGACTCCCGATGCGTGGCAAGATTCGAAACCTCTGTGGAGGAGAATGCCTGGCGCTGGCTTTATTCGGGGTGCCGATAGCAAAGAACGGCAGTGTATCATAACTCATTGGAATAACGATACTAGTAGCTACTAGTGGCAAAACCGCCATGGCTTTGGGTGTCCAGGTGACCGACAAATATCTGCGGGCCGAGATGGGGCCATCAGGAGTCTAATCGTGAAGACACTCGCCATCCGCTGCATCGATCAGATGGGTGGGGGAAACTGTAGAAGACTGGTGCGGGCCGTGTAGTTTGCCGCGGTGTCCGGGAGCAGAAAGGCCGCCACCTCGGCAGATGGAGGCTTCCGTTTTCTTGGGCGGTCTTCCTGGGCTTTTTCCCAGACTGGCCTGGATTTTTTTCGAAGTTTCTGTCACCGATAAGCCGCCGCGCGCCGTGCATTTTACTGCAGAAGGGAGGCTTTTTCCGACTTCATCCATCGCAAGAATGACCTCATCCAGAGGAATCACCTGGTCATAGCCGGCAAGCGCCATGTTGGCGCAAGACACGGCGTTGCCGGCGGCCATGACATTTTTCCCCAGGCAGGGGACCTCGACTCTGCCGGCCACAAGGTCGCAAATCATGCCAAGGACGTTTTGCAGGGCCATGGATGCCGCCGCCACCGCAACTTCTGCAGGCCCCCCCATGAGCGTTACGAGCCCGGCAGCCGCCATGGCCGATCCCGCGCCGCATTCGGCCTGGCACCCGCCCACCTCTGCCGCAAAGGTGGCTGACTTCGCAATGAAAATGCCGATCATGCCGGCAGCCAGCAGGGCTTTTGCGATCTCGTTTTCCTCGCAATTTTTTTCATCTGCAACGCCAAGCACCGCCCCTGGCAATCCGCCGCACGATCTGGCTGTCGGTGCTGCAACAATCACGCCCATGGCACTCTTGACTTCCATAAAGGCCGTCACGTAAAGAATAACCCGATTCAGCACCCCCACATCGATCAGTTGACCGGATTGTCTTTTTTGATGGTACAAAGAAGACTGGCATCCCAGAATTCGGTCTCTGTAGCGGGTTCCCGCAAGGCCCGCCTGCACCGATTTTTTCATCGTTCTTACGATAGCGGTCATCCTGCCCAAGATGTCCTCAGCGGATACCGCACCCCTGGCGCTTTCATAATTGATGGCCAGCCGGGCAAGGTCCAGTTTGTGCGCTGCATTGTAGGAAAGCATCTGGCCGCAGGTGACAAAAGGGATGTTTGTCTCTTCAGGGGTCAAAATCGGAAGAACGGGGGGCAATATTTTCATGACATTGCTTTCGTTTTCGAAAGCCGCGGCCAGTTTCCCATCCACGGGGTGAGGAGAAGAGATCCGGATGAAGTTCTTTTCTTTTCCAGGGTGGCTCAGAACCTCTATCGCGTATTCGTGATCGAGAATTTCGCCGACCCTGGCGGCAATGGCGGCGTCGTTTTTTTCGAAAAACACCAGTGTTTCGTATCGGTCCCCCAGCATAGACAAACCGTGTCCGTCGATCTCAACGATTTCGAGCATGCCGCCGCCGCACAATGCGAACTGGAAGGCCCCCGCATAACGGGACCGATGACATCGTTGAATGTGCTTGGGAATGTATTCATGATAAGCCTCTGTCGTTTCCAGAAGGGAACCGGCGCCTTGCCGTTCTTGTCGTCACCGCTGAACACTACCATAGCGGATCCCGGAGATCCAGAAAGATGGCCGGATAGCGGTGCCCCTGCCGGAAGCGTCAGCCACAGGCCTCAACGGGCGTGATTTCGCCGGGAATTGATCATCAGGCTGGCCATGAAGACCACAAAGCCCAGCAGGCTGAAGCCGGCCGAAGTGAAAAAGGCCCAGCGGCTGCCGAAAGCGTCCCAGATGGCGCCGAAGATAATCGAGGATGGCACCAGTGCCAGGCCAATGCCGGTGTTGAAGATTCCGTAGGCCGTGGCGCGGTGCTGCGGCTGCACCAGGTCGGCGATGTAGGCGCGGAAGACGCCTTCGGAGAGCCCGTAGTAGATGCCGTAGGCCCCAAACAGGGCCCACACCTGCCACAGGGACTGCGAGATGCCGAAAAGAGCGTACACGACGGCGTAGTAGATGAAGGAGGCCATGATAACCGGGGCGCGGCCCACCCTGTCCGAAAGCGAGCCGAAAACCGGTGAGGAAACGGTGCAGAAGATGTTGTAAAACACCCAGATGCCCGGCACCAGTGCCATGCTCAGGCCGGCCTCGCGTGCTTTCAGGATCAGAAAGGCATTGGAGGCGTTGCCCAGCGAAAAGAAAATAGAGGCCACCAGAAAGACGATGAAGGCCGGGCTGCCCATGCCGCTGGCCCTGCCGGCATCCTGGGCCCTGACCTGGGCGGCGGTCTCTTTGGCGAAGAGGATGAAAACCAGGGCCAGCAGCGCGGGTATGACCGAAAACAGGAAAACCAGGCGCACCTTGTCGGCGCGGCCGG
>Ga0256835_1000653_pt1 | contig 24104 bp, 24 predicted proteins | sample PIR30metaG_FD_185972 | JGI IMG/M metagenome (GOLD analysis project Ga0256835, IMG submission 185972) | Hydrothermal vent microbial communities from East Pacific Rise, Pacific Ocean - PIR-30 | ecosystem: Environmental > Aquatic > Marine > Hydrothermal vents | place: Pacific Ocean: East Pacific...
CACTCCCGCTGCTAGGGTGGGGGTCGCAGTTATCACCCTGATCTTTCCAGAGCGGAATGCGTTTTCCACAGCCTTTCTAAGCTCGAACGGCAGTCCGGCATGGTGAAAGGCGACTCCCCTCCTCATGAAGAGGGCGAGCTTCTCCACAAGCTTGGAGGAGCTGTATCCACCCAAGCCCCCCTCGATAAGCTCTTCCAATTCCACCCCTTCCAGATTCAACTTTGATGAGAGCTTCTCAGCCCAAGAGACCGCATCCATTCTCCTGTTGTAGAATATTATGACCTGACCGCCACTCTCCAAGCTCCTCACGACTAGAGGGAGGACCCCCTCCCCGGGCAGCGGTTCGATCTCCCCATCCTGAAATATTAGATGCCCGGCGTGATACATGGCCACCCTCAAGGGAACGGGTCTCCAGTTAACTCTCAGAGGGGTAGCGCCCAGCCAGGATGCGACTTCCTCCAAGTTGGTGATGGTCGCGCTGAGGGCTATCCTCCTCGCATCGTCGTTATCGTACATGAACTTGGAAACGGCCATCTCGAGGGTAGGACCCCTGTAGGGATCGCCTACGTAGTGAACCTCGTCCAGCACTAGGAGGGTCAGCTGCCCTAGCCAGGCAGCCCCATGCCTTTGAATCGAATCGAACTTCTCATACGTCATCACTATGAGGTCGTACTGGGCTAGGGGCTCCTCGGATGAATCGTAGTCGCCTATCGAGATCCTCACTCTATGACTGCTGAACACCCGAGAGAACTCCTCGTACTTCTCATAGGCCAAAGAACGCAGGGGTACCAGATAAAGGACTTTCCCTCCCCTTTCTAACTCCTCATTCATGACCATCTCGGCCGATAGCGTCTTCCCGGCCGCCGTGGGGGCAGCTAAAACGAAGTTCCCCTCCTCGAGCAGATCCCTCTCTAGGACCACCCGCTGCGTCGGGTAAAGCTCCGTCACACCCAAGCGCTCGAGGAGGTCCTCTAGTCCCATTCTTTCATCCTTCTATCAGGCTGATTTTGTCCAGCTTGGGGAATATTATCAGACCGTCCTCGTTGAGCTTCTTCAGGATGTCCTCTATCACGTACTCCTTCCCTCTCAGATTGAGCTTCTCAGCGGCCAGCCTCACCACTACATCCCTGTCAACGGCACCATCTTCGGATTCCTCCACCAGCTGCTTGATCAGCGAGTAGACTATCTCCCTCCTCTTGACCATCGTGTAGGAGACACCGGTCATGAGCCCGGTGATATCCCTTATCCCGGATACGACATCGTGCGCGGCCCCCTCCAGCATTATGTTCACCAGCTTGATCGCCATCTCGGCGTCCTCAGCCGTCACCTCTTTCCTGAGGTGCATCCTAGCCCTAGCCTCACTGAGCCTTATGAGGGCCTCTAATTGCCTCGGAGTTATCGCTATGGTCTCGAAGAGGATGTCCCCTCCTTCTTCATCCCTAGCTATACCCTTCTTCCTCATCTCAACGTAAAATTCCTTGATCTTTCTGGCGGCCTCATCAGTTAGCGTTGGATCTATGTTCTGCTTCGCATACGCTATGTACTTCTTCAACAGAGTGGGATCTATAGGGGGTTTGGCTTCGGGGTTCCTTCCCATCCTAGTGATGAGGATGTGCTCAGCTACCATGCTGTCAGCTTCGGGGCTCGGCCTGTCCTTCATTATGAACACCAGGTCGAACCTGGAGAGGATCGTTGGAGGGAGGTTTATGTTCTCGGTTATGGAAACGTAGTCGTCGTACCTGCCCTTCTTCGGGTTAGCTGCAGCGATTATGGTGGTCCGCGCGTTAAGTGTAGCCACTATCCCGGCCTTGGCTATCGAAATGGTCTGCTGCTCCATGGCTTCATGAATCGATCTCCTATCGTCCTCGCTCATCTTGTCGAACTCGTCGATGCAAGCGACTCCCCTATCCGCCAGCACCAGCGCACCGGCTTCGAGGGTCCACCCACCCGTTGCGGAGTCCCTAACAACCGCAGCGGTCAGACCTGCCGCGGTCGATCCCTTTCCCGTCGTGTATAAACCTCGAGGCGCTAACTGCGCAGCGTATTTGAGGAGCTGACTCTTGGCAACTCCCGGATCCCCCACCATGAGGATATTTATCTCTCCTCTCACCTTAGAGCCGTCGGCCAGTATCTTGGTACTGCCCCCGAAAAGGGCGTACGCTATCGCCCTCTTCACCTCTATCCAGCCGAACACCGAGGGAGCAATGGACTTGACGATGAGATCCTCCAGATCCTCCCTCTCAGCCAGCCTCCAGATCTCCTCCTCGTCCTCCGGGGTTATCTCAAGCTTCTCGTAGATCCTATTTGGAACCTCGACATGCACTATCTCCAAGTAACGCTTATAGATCGGGCCCTGTCCCCTTCCCTCGTCCCTTCTAGCTGGCTTGATCCTTATTATTCCAGTGACCTTGACCCTATCCCCCGGCTTGACCTCATCCACTATGTCATCCAGGAGGACCCCATCTATGTGCTCGGGCATCATACCCGGAGGGAGGTCCTCGGGCCTCTCTTGGATCCTTATAGTCCTCCATCTCACAAATTTGCTCAGCTCTGGCGAAAATTTCATGGGGGCATCGTGTTTAGAACACTTTTCTGGAGGTTTAACTTTCCCACTTGCCACATCTAAAACTATTACATCATGCTTATCCTCAGGACACACATAAACTGCTTGCAGCAGTTTGTCGTATATGTCGGATACTCTAGTTATTATTCCCTCGATCTCTATCAATCTTCCTATCGAAAATTTAGTTACCTCTCTCAAAGAGGCCTTTGTTGGGATGTTGTAGAACCTTAAATGAAAATCTTCCTCGCTATAGATCCTATATCTCTCTTCTCTGATTAGGTCACCTAAGAGCTCGTTTACAAGCTCCTTAAGAGCTATGGAGGCGGCCTCTAAATGGAAAGTCGGGTGGACTATGATATCTTCAGCTATCTCCCTGAATTCGGGGTTAAAATTGTAGAGATGAACCCAATTAACCTCTAGGGATCTCCTCTGATCCTCTATCATCTGAGCTAATGCGTTGCTATAGATGGGCTCGCCGTCCTCATCCAAGTAGAACCGTATGAACTCCTTATACTTCTCGGCGAGCTCATCGGGAGACAGAAGGGGGGCCCTCTCTGCCATTATTCATCATCCCTTAATCCTAGGAAGGCGCTCATCCACCCATCTACAACCGCCCTCAGGGCATTATAAAGGATGAGCTCTTCAGGTAGGAGGTTTTTTGGGGTCCTTTTACTCGTCAACGCTATCGAGGTCCTTATATGATTCAAGATCTTGGAGATCCTCTTGTTTACTAGGGAAATAGCATCCCTGCGTATCAGGGAATCTTCAGGGGATTGCTCCAGTATCTCCCTGATGAGTGAGTAAGTATAGGGGGGGAGTTCTAGGGGCATCAGGGACACTTTCTCCTTGTAGAGCTTCTCACTGATGATCTTCCAGTCAACCTCCTCGACCTCGGCGAGCCCTTCCTCCGCCAGGATATCGGCCAACCACTTGGGTACATCCACCTCCACATCCTTGAACAACCTGATTCCGAGCCTCTCCAAGCTCAAATCCCTTTTAGGTGTGATCCTAACCTGCTGTATCTCTTCTAAGACGCGAGCCATTCTCATAGATATCACGGAAGGGCACCCATCTAATCCGGAAAGTATGTTAAATAAGCACGACTCCAAATTCATGCGATGCTGGTGAAGGGCTCTCCAGCGAGCAGTGTAACGCTGATATACAATGACGGCAAGAAGAAGACGTTAAAGCTGGCCAAAAGACTTGAGGGTCTACTTAAAGAGTCTAAAATGAGGATTGTAGGGCTGGAAGACGGTCCAGATGTGGTCGTGGTGATCGGTGGGGACGGAACCCTCCTCAGGGCTTTCCATCAGACCTTGGGTGGGGTACCGATCTTGGGGGTGAAGGACGGGACGTACGGAACTTTGCTGGAGGTCGATCCAGACGAGATAGAGTATATACCCGATATGCTCTCAAGAGGAATGTACTGGCTTGAGGAGGCGTCGACCATTGAAACTAAAGGTGATACCAGGCTCATAGCACTAAACGAGTTCTTGATAAGGAGTGGAAAGCTCGGTAAGTCGTCTAGACTGGGGATAGCTGTTGACGGGGTCCCAACCGGGGAGTGCATATGCGATGGAGTCATAATATCCACCCCAACCGGCTCCCTAGCTTATTCGCTTGCGGCTGGCGGTCCTCTAGTTGATCCCAGATCCAAGGACATGGTCGTGTCCTACGTAGCTCCGTGGCCACCTAGCCTCACCCTTGCAGTCAAGTCCTTCGTAATCCCCTTGGAGTCAGAGGTGGAGATATGGTCCCCAGACCCTCAAGCCTATGTCGTAGCTGATGGTCTTACTCCATTGAAGATGAGACCCCCGATCAGGGTGTCAGGCTCGGATATCAAGGGCGTCTTCGTCCGATTGTCCCCCAATCCAGCCGACTTCTACAAGAGGATAGTCAAGAGGATGGTTCCAAGGAGGCTAACAGGCATAATGGACTACTTAGAAACGGGCATACTCCCACAAAACCTTTAAATTCCTGAGAATGGGAAGACATGAACGCGGGGCGGGGGTGGCCGAGCCAGGTCCAAGGCGACGGACTCAAGATCCGTTGGGCGTCAGGCCCGCGTGGGTTCGAATCCCACCCCCCGCACTCACCCTCAGAGTTCCCCGTACTCCTTGAACACCTCCATGAGAACAGGGTTTATCTCAACTATCTTAGTCTTACCCACGGAAGTTCTCCTCACTATACCAGCTGAGTCCAATCTCTTCAAAATCCTAGATACCTTACTTTTAGAGAAGCCCGTGAGCTCAGGGAGATCTTTCTGCTCGATTTTACCTCCTTTCTCCAGTATTATATCCAATATGCTGCGTTCATCCCTATCGAGCTTCTCTACCAACTCCCTGTACTGTTCTACCGTCTCGTCATCTAGAACTATCTCCTCAGGTGAGGAACCAGACCAGCCCTCCACTCTAGGTCTCCTAGATGCTCTCCTGTAGAGCATGAAGGCTACCCCTCCCGTTATGATGTTCGATCCTAGGATGGCCACCAGTAACTCCGTGAGAGGTAGCCCTCCCTCCACGCCGTTTGAGGGCGTGGTGTTGGTAACTACTACGGTGGTCTCCTCACTCTTAGGAGGCTGAGTCTCTCCCTCTACCCTAAATACTATGCTGAAGTCCCATGCATTCCCTCTTGGCAGAGGGAAGGGCTTCCACAGGGCTGTCAGCCTCTCCGAAAGGGGGTCCATCTCTACTGCACCGGAATCCCCTATCTTCGTTATGGCAGCTCCATATGGAAGGAGTATCCTCATCGTAGATCTGTTGTATTCTACTGTGGCATTAGGCATGTAGAAGCGGTATACCAGCCTATACGTGTTGTCTTTGAGCCTGACCAGTATGGTGTTCGGCTTGAACATGAAGGAGAAGGTGATATTTCTTACATCCCCGGGCCTCATTTCCTTGTTGAATTTAACCAGTATGACGTCCGCATAGGACTCGGTTTTGATCTTACTCACGGAGATATCCCCAGATAACGGTCTCAACTTCTCTATACCCTTGTAAGGGTTTTCCATTACTATACCAACTGGAAGTATCGGAAAGATTAGGGAGTTAACACTACCATTGAACTCCTCACTGACAACTATCTCAGCGGTAATCGTCACTTTAACAGATGTATTCTCATAAAGCTCCGTATTAACATTCATTCTGTTAATTGTTACGCCAGCAACGGGTCCTCCAGCGGAGTGGAAACTCAACTGGGCCATTAGGAGTAGAAGTATTCCTGCTAGTATCGTTGCGTTTTGTTTCATAGGCCCTTCACCTTTTTATGGCTACCCAAGGGGGAACCTAGGAAAACATTATTAAACTATCACGGCTCTAGTCGATGGGAGACCTGACTTGAAGGCAAATCCCCTCCTTTTTCAACACATGGTGGACTGGGTTAGGAAATTGAACTCAAGGGCGTCCTTTTCTGATGTAGAGGTTGTAATAGAGGGACCGAGAGACGAAGCTGCCTTAGAAGATATAGGCGTTAGGGCCATCTTCACGCATGCCTCTAGGTTGATTAGGGACATCAGGGAACTCGGAGAGGTTAGAGTGATAGATAGAACGTTTATTATACTTACGGATTTTGATAAGGAAGGGATAGCTTTACACGATAAATTGAAGAGAATGATCACAGAGCTGGGAGGAAAAGTAGACGAATTTCCCAGAAGCTACTATAAGTCTATAGGCTTGCCCCCTTTGGTGGAGGAGGTAGGTGGCTTCCTGAAGAGGAGGGTCGTGGATTGGAGCATACTAACGGCAACAGCAGGTTGGCGATTAGAGTAACGCTGATAGCTGAGGTCTATCCAACGGAGGATGTCAGGAGAGTTCTTCAGGCTATGAACACAATAATTCCATTCAGCGAGGAGATCGATGATGTCGATATAGAGGAGGAAGAACGAAGGAAACTGATAAAGGTGAGAAAGGAGGGTTATGAGGCTCTAATTAAACTGAGATCGGCTTTCAGGAATAACAGGATACTAGATACTGCGAGGAGCCTACTCATGACGAGGAGAGGACACCTGAGAGCCTTGAGGTTCCATAAACAAGCAGCATACGTTGGTAAGGTGAGGCTGTGTGATGAGGACGAGATGTCTCCCTTAGGCGTGATATCTCTCATCATAGATTACGAGGGGGACACCCAAACCCTAGCTGACTGGCTCACCCCCAAGACGGAGAGAGGGAGGCCCGTTAGAGAGGCCACTACTCATGAACTGCTCTATGGAAGGCCCAGTACATCAGAGATCAACGGTTAGAAAATCCCGGGCAGCAGTAACTTGCCCGCTATACACTTTAGAGGCTTCCTCCTCGAACTTGGCCAGATCTTCCTCCCTGTATCTGGCACTGAAGTGCGTCAGGATCAATCTCTTGACGCCAGCAGCCTCTGCAACCTTGCCGGCCTCCAGCGCGGTGCTGTGTCCAGTCGCTACAGCCCTGTCTCTCAACTCATCGAGGTAAGTGGCCTCATGTATTAGGGCATCAGCACCTCTCGCCGCCGATATGACTGACTCGGTCGGCCTCGTGTCTGATGAGTACACGAGGATGGCGCCTTTGCGGGGTGGGCCCATTACATCTTGTGGTCTCACAATCCTCCCATCGGGTAGTTTGACGGAGAATCCCCTCTGGAGAACGCTTCTTAATACCAAAGGAACGCCGAGCTCGTCTGCCTTTACAGGATCGAATCTCCCTGGTCTGTCTTTCTCTTTGATCCTTACACCATAGGTCTCGAATCCAGCATGGTCAACGGGGAAGAACTCTACGATGAACTTACCCAGCTCTATGGCCTTGGAGGTCTCTATCTCCTTGAATACCACCTTGAACTGCGGTTTAGAGCCGGTCTTCTCTTCAACCTCCTCCAGTATGTGGCGCAAATCCTTAGGTCCGATTACCAAGAGCTCAGAACCCTTCCTTAATATGCTCAGGGACTGGATCATCGGCATGAGCCCGAAAAAGTGGTCCCCATGAAGATGAGTTATGATCACCTTATCTATCTTCATGAGACTCTCTCTGGCCCGAATCAACTGTCTCTGAGTGCCTTCACCGCAGTCCAATAGGAGAGAGTCCCCTGATGTCTTCACAAGGATGGCAGGTAGTCCCCTGTCGTCCGTCGGTACTGCTGAACTCGTTCCGAGGAACCTCACCCTCACTCTCCCAGCCTCGCTACCCATATCCTTCTAGTGAGGGATCTGTGTTCCCTCACATCAAAATATTCAACTACCTCGAATCCGCTCCCGCGGAAATCCTCCTCCCTTAGATGATCCACGGGAACTGAGATGGTCATCCAACCACCTTCCCTTAAGTATGCTGGGGCCCTTCTCACGAAATCCTTGGCCAAATCTTCAGGTGATCTGCCTACAGCGGAACTCATCCTCCCATAGGGGGGATCCGTAACTATGCGATCCACCTTCTCATTCAGCTGAAGGTTTAACGCGTCTCCAACCATCAGCTCGAAACCCTCTAGGAAGCCGTAGGCTATGAGGTTGTTCTTGGCCTCTATAACCCTGCTCTCGCTTATATCGGCTCCCACTAAGCGGGCACCGACCGATAACACCTCGAGAGCTATGCCTCCCACGCCCAAGAAGGGATCCAGCACCAGATCCCCCTCACGAGTCCTCGCTAGATTCACCATGACTCTAGCTAGGGTAGGTCTCATGGACGCTGGGTGGACGAAAGGTCGCGCAGCAACCTCCTTTATCTTGAAAGAGGTTCTGTCCACCTCGACCTCCTTAACGTAGATCACTAGCAGCCCAGAGGTCATCACTATTACTACCTCGGAATTGGGGTTGGTAAGGTCAACCTTGGAATGGGGATTCCCCCTCAGTACCCATCCACCGACCTCCCTCTCCACCTCCACACGTTTTAGTTCGCTGCAGCATCCCCTCACCCTAATAGCGGTAGCTCTGAACCTCTTGCCGACTCTGGGTGGATCTATCCTCTTCAACTCCTGTGGAAAGTCGGCCGGGTTGAGAGCGGCTAGGAACCTCCCTATGGACCTAGTGTACGCGAGTCTAGCGGCCACCTTCCTCATGAGCGAGCTGGGGAGATCGCCCACCTCTAAGACCAGCAGCGAGTCCAAGTCCAAATGAGTCTCGAATCCTACATCGAACGACTCCAAGACGGCCTTCACCTCGGCCTTGGGAAGGGATGGGTGCTCACCCGATAGATGAAATGCTATCTTCAATTTGCCTCCCTCCCAGCTTTGATCTAACGGTTCTCAGCAGCTCCTCTATTCCGAAACCCCTCTCTGCAGATATCTCCACGAATTCGGCCCCTTCCCTTACCAAGAAGTCTCTAATCTCGGAGAACTTATCTGGATAGTCACTTTCCAGATCCATCTTATTGATCACGGCGACTATCTCCTCAGAGAAGTTAGCCACGATGTCCTTGAACAGGGATCTCTGTTCGTCCAGCGTATAGCCACAAGTCTCAGTGGGATCGAGCAAATACAGGACCAAGCCACCCACATGCTTAAGGGCCACTATAGCCTGCATCTCTATCCTATTCCTCTTGGAGAGAGGTCTGTCCAACAAACCGGGGGTGTCGATGAACTGGACCCTCCCAACGCCCTCCAGATCCCTGTGTCCTATGATGATGCCCTTGGTGGTGAAGGGGTAGGGAGCTATCTCCGGCTCCTTAGTGGTAATCTTAGAGAGGAGCGTGCTCTTTCCCGTGTTGGGCATGCCAGCTATTATTACAGAGGGCAGAGTGGGATCCAAATCCGGTAGATTCCTGAGCTTCGGTATTACCTCTCTCAAGAAGTCCACTTCGGGCTTGATCCTCTTCAATACGGATGATATTCTGCCCGTCGCCTCCCTCCTGAGGGTCGCCATGCGTTCAGGGTCCTCTGTCCAATTTATCTTGGAGATGTAGGATCTGGAGATCCTCGAGATCGTCTTAGAGGCCCATTTAACGGCGCCTAGAGCATGCTTCACTTGATCTACACCAGCTAAGACGTCCAAAAGTTCTCTATAGAAGGGATCTAACCTCTCCACGCTGGGGAAGGACTTCACCACCTTATCCAGCCTGCTGACCACCGTGTCGGAAATTGTCTGGATTCTGGATATTTCCCTAGATCTGTAAATCGCTATCTTGTCTCCCCTCCTCGACATAGGCTTGGGTTTCTTGAAGGCCCTCCTGAAGGAGATGTCTAGCAGTTCATCCACGCTCAGAGGGACTACGGCCCTCCTGAAGGGATTAGGCAATTCTATCAACTCAGGAAGAATAGGAGGACATTGTATATCAGCATTAGCGCGATAGGCGCCGACACGGCCCAGGTTAGCTTGCGGGCCATCTCCTCATCGCCCAAGTACATGGTAAGTATCTCTGAGAGGACCAACCCTCCGTCCAAAGGTAACATGGGCAGGGCATTGAGGCCGGCCAGTCCCAGATTGAACATGATCAGGAACCCGAACAGCTCTATCAGCTGGACCGCCACCCCGGTCGGCATGGGGACTATGGGATCGAAGTAGGGAACCCTCGATAGCATCACCCCCAAGAAGGGTGAGCTCGGGTCGTCAGGCCTAGATCCCAGCCTTACCCTGTAGGTGCCCCTATCGGTGACGACCTCCACCTCCTGACCGGGTCTCAGCTTTTCAAGTGCCTTCACTAAAGTAGCGAAATCCCTGACCCTGTAACCATCTATCTGCCTTATGACCACTCCATCCGGGAGTATTCCGTAGGATGGTCCGCCCTCTATAACTTCCTGAACGTACACCCCAGAGGGATGGGACATTCCCGGGAATATCGAGAAACCCGGGAATATGATCATGGCCAGAAGGAGGGCCACGAAGAACGTAGCGAAGTTCATGAAGATTCCCGCCGAATAGACACCCATCCTCTTGAGGGGCTCCAGCTTCTTGAGTATCTCCTCATCCGGCTCGACGAAGGCACCTAACAGGACAAATAGGACGAAAAAGGCTATCTTCTTGATGGGAACCCCGAAGTACCAGCTAGCAGCGGCATGTCCGAATTCATGCACGGCCAATATCACGAATATGGAGATCAGGAGGGGGGCGGATATGTCGAAGGTGACTCCCGGTATCACAGGGGCTATCTGGGCGACCTTCGGGCCGAATAAGGTGTCTATAGTTATTTTGACAAGGAATATAAGGAATAACGCGGAGGAGATCAGGAGAGTGCCGATCCCGACCTTATAGAGAGGACCAACGAACCTAGCCAATCCCCCTATGATCCTCCTGAAGCTCTCCGGCTTGAAGGAGAACTCTAGGTAGAAGACACCTATCTTCGTCCTCTCTCCTCCGAGGTACCGGTTCAATAGGAGGCCGACGAGATAAGCCACGGCCCAAAATACGAGGAAGTTCACTAGGAAACCTTGGGATATCAAGACGGATCAACCCTTCAAGAGGTGCGCCAAGAACTCCGCCATCTCATACACAGAGGGGAGCTTGACGTACTCATCCGCGGAGTGGTGATTCCCCCCCTCCGGTCCCAATATGACGGGTTTAATGCCCGCCATCTTGTAGAGGTAGTTGGCATCGGAAACCGTCCTGTAAACATCCGTCTCAAAACGCCCTCCAAGCACATTCTCTGCGACTTCCTGTACTTTCTTAACGAAGTTATCGTCTTCCGGGAGTTCGTAGGGTTCCATGAATGGTGTGGGCCTCTTCATCAAAGATATCTTGATCTTAGCCCTCAACTCCGGCGTTTTCCTCAGGTGCTCCATGAACTTCTTCCTTATAACACCCGGATCGTTACCGGGCGGGTAATGCCTATCCAGCCTGACCAGACATCTGTCCGGGTGGGCCATCACTAGCTCTGGGGACTTTATACTCAAGGGAGCTACGCTACCACCTATTCCATCGACCTTGGGCAGGTCCACAGCCCACAGAATGATCTTGGCCGCCTCTATAACGGCGTTTATACCAGCCTCCTCAGTTCCAGGCGCTGCCAGCCCCTTTATATCGACATCGAATACGAACCTGCCGAATGCCCCCCTAAAGAGCTTCTTATTGGTTGGCCCGGCCACGACAGCTTCACTGACTCGAGGCAAGATACCGCTCTTCAGGAGCTCGTAGGTCCCTCTACTGAAGCCTTCAGCATCACAAACAGCAGCGAACACGATCCCTCTACTATCATCCCATTTTGAGGCAGCTATGAAGGCCTCCATCATAGCAGCCAACATTCCCTTATCGTCAAAAACCCCTAACCCATAGAGCCTGTCGTCCTCCAGCTCTCCCCAAGGATTCTTGGTCCAATTGGAGTATATCTCGAATGTGTCTGTGTGGGCGAGGAACAGCAGGTTATCTTGATCTTTCACGTTGAGGAAGGCCACGACGTTACCGGCGCAGTCCTTGACCGGTTGGTGGACGACCTTGTCAGCGTACCTCGATAGAGTGTCCGTTATGTAGTAAACGGCCTCACCTTCCCTTCCCCTCAAGCTCTTTATACCAACTAGGTCTATCAGCAAATTGCGCGTCCTTTCCTGATCCGTGAGGCCCATCTGACCCCCCCTCATGCCGTTCTCAGGGGGATATACAGCTGCCTAGCACCAGATTCGGTAATCACCAGTAGATCCACACCGTCTCCTGACAGAGCGTCCCTTGATATGGCCTCCTTCATCGCCTTCTCAGCTAATGAGACGGCTTCCTCCTCGGTTAAGTCATCCTTATATTCCCTCTCCAAGATACCCGTGGCTATCTGCGCTCCAGTACCTACGGCCGCGAACTTCTCTTCCATAAGCCCTCCAGCGGGATCCAAGACCAATATCTTGGGTTCTCCGTTCTCCAAGCCACCCACTATGAGCTCAGCGTAGTAGATCCCCCTGAATCTCCCCTGGTAGAGGAGCAGAGACAGCAGCTTGGCGACATTTGTGGGAGAAGCTTTCTTATCCAAATCAAGCTCATATAAGGTCATATTGAACCTCACGACATCGACTAACTCTTGGAAGTCACCAGGGAGTCCGGCAGTGGAGATGCCGACTCTATCATTAACTAGGAACACTTTCTTGGCGGACTTGCTGAGGACGAATGTACCGTAAGATACCCTCCTGTCCGCCGCGAGAACGACACCGCTCTTGAATTTCAAGCCCAGAGCAGTAGCCAGAACCACCGTAACACCCCTCAAGTTAAATGGAGCCCCGGGCGGGATTCGAACCCGCGACCTCCGCCTTACCAAGGCGGCGCTCTAACCGAGCTGAGCTACCGGGGCCCACCTCAAACTGTATCCCGATCTCTTTATAAATGCTATCAGGCAACCCTCCGGGCTCTTACGAGGGCCGCTAGGGAGATGATCGCGACGAGCATGATGGCTAAGTAGGGAACATACTCTAGGTAGCCATGACGCCTTCTAAGCTCGATCTTCACGCTCGTGTCCTCCCTAAAATACCCGGTAAAGCTCGAGGAGAGGGTTGACACATAGATGAATAGGCCCTCCTCATCCTCGTACCACTTAAAGTAAACGGAGGGAAGGTCTGCCTCCACATCGGGGAGGAAATCCTCTTCATCAGGCAATTGCAATCGCAGGTATATGACTGGAGTGGTCTTGGAGATGCTCACTCTGTACACGTAATCACTCCTCTCTATGACGTAGGGGATCTGGTGAGACGCCAGACTTAAGGTGGGATCACCCAGCAGGACTTCATAAGCTGCCTCTCTAGGACTTATTCCTTTTTCCGTGGCCTCCTTTATGTGTAAGTTGTTCACCGTCATAACAGCCTCTCCCAGCGTGTGACCCGTCAGAACCATCATCAAGATGAGATCTGGATAGGAGGTACCCGCCTCAGATCCTATGCTGAACTCCACCCTCGTGGCCCCTACATATGCGAACGCTCCTGCTTCTAGAAAGGAATAAGCTATGGAACTCTTGGGATCATCGAGATCGGGAAACCTCAGGGTATCACACGACAGGGTGATCACTATAGCCCCCAACGGTCTGGCGGACCTCACTATCGAGGGCGTGATGACCACATTACCCTCCGTCTTCAGGGCCATAACGTAGGGGTTCCCGTGCAGGTTGAGATAGATAATGCCGTTCCTCGCTTCCCTGAGTATCTTAGCGGAGTCCTTCACCGTCAGGTTGGAGTACTTCACATCGGGGTGCAGCACCTTCGTGCTCAACCCGTAGGATGACGCTATGAATTCCACTTTCCTAGCTAAGGGAAGATCCTCGACGAGGGAGATACCTCTAAGTCGGTTGATCAAACCCATTGAAGAGGCATCATTCGCGAGCAGCATCAGGAAGGGTGCAGTTACATCGGGACCGGTCAGGACACCTAAGGAGGCGTCTAGATATGGGTCATCGTCTATGCCGATTAGGAAGTCTATAACATTCAGATATCTCTCGTAGTTTCGGGCGGTGAGGGGCTTGGTCAATAGGATGACGTACCTGACCCCTTTCAAGAGCTCTCGGTTCAGTTGAGTTGAATCCAAATCAATTAACTTGGCTCCTTTGAGGAAGGCCGCATAGGCCGCCAGTAAGGAGTAACCTGGCCCATCTGAGCTGTAGAACAGGACTGCAACCTCGCTCTCTCTAGAAGATAGCTCTTGAGATATGAGATCCAATTTCTTCAGGAGGGGCCCAAAGTCAGCTCCTTGGAGCCCTTTCTCTTTAGAGTAAAGCAGGAGATAAGCGAGTTCATGAGGAGTTATCTCTTCGGGGATAGCTTCATAGGATTCCACCTTTGCAGGAAACCCCATCTCCCTGAGCAGATCGCTCGTATAGGAGGCATTCCGGGCGACTACTATCCTCTCCCCCGGGCCCATCGAGAGGAAGAACGCTGAAGCCGACCTGTAGTCCTCAAAGATGTGAACTAAGGGAAGGCTGCCCGTTTGAGCGGGTGTTAGAATCGAAGCACCCGACATTACCACCAGTAAAACGACGATGAGAAGGGAGGATCTCAATCACTATCCCCGCATTCCTTCTTGAACAGTATCTGATACTGCAAACTGGTAAACCCGTAATTCTGAAGCACCCTTTCTAGGTCCGAGGAGAAACGACATGGGATGGAGCAAACCGGCGTTCTCTTCACGTAATACGCTATGTATTTCCACTCTTGGTCCTCATCATCCAGAAGATCTGCTAGAGACCTGAGCCTCCTCTTAGAGGAGAGCATAGATCTAATGAAGGCGAGAGTGAGGTCAACCGCTAGATCTAACGACTTACCTGACTTGAACCCTTCCCTCCTCGCAAGCTCCCTTACTGCAGAAGAGATGGCCTCCTCCAGTTCGTCCGCTGCCAAGACGCGACACCTGTATGCTATGGTGCGGCCGCCGGGATTTGAACCCGGGTCTCCGGCTTGGAGGGCCGGCATCCTGTCCAGGCTAGACTACGGCCGCCAGCTCTCTATGCCGCCTTCTGGATCTAAAAACTTTAGCTCAGCGCCCGCGCTGGGAACTCGCGAAACAAATTGGTAAATGTATTGAGGATAACTGGTTTAACCCTAATGAAATTAAAGGAATTCATCCATGTGGTTTATTAAATGCAGCGATATCAGAGGACAAGGAGGGCGAGGGACCAGCCCCATTGATAAGTTTAGCGAAACTTTTATATATGCATATGGGGGTCTACACTTCGGCAATTTACTAAAGGGGTGGTGGGTTTTCCTGTCTCGGGAGAAGAGAGATTATCCTAAGGCCGCTGAACCTTCCTCTCAAGAAGAGGAGGAGCTAAAGTGCCCCAGATGCGGGAGCACTAACATAGTAGAGGATCCCGAAACCGGGGATCTAGTTTGCCAGGATTGTGGTCTCATTATAGATTCAAGCGTTCTGAACTTCTCGAAGGACTGGAGGGCCTTCGATTCAGATGAGTACATGGAGAGGGCTCATGCTGGCGCTCCGGTTACTCCATTAAGACCGGGCTTCGGTCTCGACACTGAGATAACCCTGACTAGGGGGCTAAGTAAGAAGTCCGTGAACCAGTTGAAGAGGACCCAGAAGCATGTGGCGGACTCCAAGGAGAAGACCGTGGAACCTGCCCTAAGGAAGATAAGAGATGCTGCTGAGTCCCTAAACCTACCGCAAGAGACCGTTGAGGACGCGGCCACTCTCTACAGGATGGCCGCACGAGCTGGACTCGTTAAAGGGAGGAGCATGGATGCCATGGTAGCCGCGGTCATCTATGCCGCCTGTAGGAGAACTGATGTTCCTAGGACCTTGGAGGAGGTATCGAGGTACTTCTCTCTGGAGGAGAAAGAGGTCGGGAGGAGTTTCAGGTTCCTGTTCAGGAAGCTAGGGATACAGATACCTCCACCGAAACCGGAGAACTTCGTGTATCTCATATGCTCCAAGCTGAACCTCCCTGAGGAGATCGCGACGCAGGCAATAAGGATAATCAAGATAGCCAAGAAGAACGGAGCCACGATGGGCAGAGAGCCGGTAGGCGTGGCTGCAGCAGCAGTCTACATGGCCTGTCAGGAGTTAGGCATACACAGGACTCAGAGAGAGCTCGCTCAGGCAGCTAACGTTACTGAGGTCACCGTGAGGAATAGGTACAAGGAGCTCATCCAGAAGGCCCGCAAAGAATGGTTAGATGAGATAGGAGAGGAAAGATTGAACGAAATAAAGAAGAGAATAGCCGAGAAGGTGAAAGCAGCCTCACAGGTGAAAGAATAACCTTTTTATTCCCCCTTCAACGGCTTCATGGTGAGTGAGAATGTATCAGTGCCTGAGGTGCGGCTATATCTTCACCAAAGAGGAGATGGAGGAATACTTCAAGGACTTCAAGTGTCCGAGATGCGGATACAGGATCCTGAGGAAAGTGAGGAAAGAGGAACCCAAGGTGGTGAAGGCGATCTGAGTTGCCAGCCGATCAGGCGAACAAGTGGTTAACAAAGGAAATACTCACACTGGCTGTACTATTCCTGCTCTTCCTGGCCTTCTTCAAGGTAGTCCTACCCCTGCTAACCGGAGTGGACTCCCCATTCACCGTCGTGACATCTGGATCGATGAGACCCACCTTGGAGGTGGGGGACCTACTCATAGTGGTGGGCGCTGACCCCTACGATCTCAAGGTAGGAGACATAATAGTGTTCAGAGTCCCTTGGTCGAACTCTCTCATAGTTCACAGGATAATCCGAATAGATATGAGCACTAATGGGCCAATTTTTTACACAAAAGGGGACAACAACGCGCTTCCCGATCCGGGTTTCAGGACCTCCAAGGACATATACGGCAAAGTAGTTCTCAGAATCCCCTACTTGGGCTCTGCCCTTGAGCTGCTACAGACGCTTCCAGCCAAGCTGGCGATTGTCGGAATAATCGCCGCCTATCTCCTCTACGAGTATTCCAAGGCACTAGGGAGTGAAAGTACCGACAACGAGCAATACGAACTCGACACAGCCGAACAGGACGATAATTGGGAAGAAACTGGAGACTACGGCGATTAGAGCTATCTGATATGAGATCAAAGGGTGCTTGGTCAGGGACAGCGACTGCCTCTCCTTTATATATAACGGGTCACCCGGATAGTAGTGAAACGGGGAAAACTATGTCATTCGACGATAGCGAAAGCGAAGTAATGGAAGAAAAATCCACGAAAAAAGAAGATGTGGAAGAGATTTTAAGCAAGCTGAGGGAACCGGAGATAACCATCCAGAATGTCGTCTCATCAGCTGACATAAGGCAGAGGCTCGATCTACACGAGATTGCCAAGAAAATAAAGAAATCAAGGTACGATCCGGAGAAGTTCCCCGGATTGGTCCTCAAGCTCGACGAACCCAAGGCCGCCCTCTTGCTCTTCAGCAGCGGGAAGTTCGTATGCACCGGCACTAAATCCGTGGAGGAATCGGCTAGGGCCATAAACGCGGCGATAGAAGTCCTCAAGAAGCACGGAATAGAGGTCAAAAGGAAGCCCCTCATTAAGGCCGAGAACATAGTTGCTTCCGCGAAGCTCTTCGTTAAGGTGGACATAGAGAAGCTGGCTTTGGAGCTTCCCAATACTCTCTACGAGCCAGAGCAGTTCCCAGGTCTGATCTTCAGGATGAAGGACCCCGACGTCGTTTTCCTGATATTCGCCTCCGGAAGCTTAGTTTGCACCGGTGCGAAAAAGGAGTCTGACGTAAAGAGGGCAGTCTACAAACTAAGGAGGATCCTAGCTGAAGGAGGATACCTAGTTTTCGATTGAAAGTCAGTTCCCTCGACTCCAGCCCTTTTTATTTTAGTCAGGCGTTAGCTGTGGGGGTGGGTCCATGGTAAAGACGACAGTATCGGTCATCAAAGCCGATATAGGTGGTCTGGCCGGGCATCACGTAGTTCATCCTAAGCTCAAGGAAGTGGCCGCTCAGGAACTGTCTAGGGCCAAAGACTCCCGACTCATAGAGGATTTCTACGTGACAGCAGTGGGGGATGACCTTCAACTGATAATGACGCACAGGAAAGGGGTAGAGAACCCTGAAATCCACGAATTGGCTTGGAATGTGTTTAAGAAAGGTACTGAGGTGGCGAAGGAGCTAGGACTCTATGGTGCGGGACAGGACCTCCTAAAGGACGCGTTCTCAGGGAACCTAAAGGGCATGGGACCTGGAGTGGCTGAAATGGAGTTCGAAGAGAGGCCATCGGATCCCGTGATCGTGTTCATGGCGGATAAGACCGAACCGGGCGCCTTCAACCTTCCCATGTTCCGGATATTCGCGGATCCCTTCAACACAGCCGGCCTAGTCATCGATCCTAGGCTCCACGACGGTTTCATATTCGAGATAATGGATGTGATGGAGAGCAAGGTCGTGGAGATGTCCTCTCCGGAGGAGATGTACGATATCCTCTCCCTGATCGGCACTCCGGGCAGGTACGTGATACGCAGGGTGTTCAGGAAGTCCGATAGGGAGATAGCCGCCGTGGTCAGTACAACTAGGCTGAACCTGATCGCTGGCAAGTACGTGGGTAAGGACGATCCCGTGGCTATAGTTAGGGCGCAAAGCGGATTTCCGGCGCTAGGAGAGGTGCTCGAACCCTTCTCATTCCCCTTCCTAGTAGCTGGCTGGATGAGGGGATCTCACCACGGCCCCCTCATGCCCGTATCCGAGGCCGACGCGAGACCCAGTAGATTCGACGGTCCTCCCAGAATAGTCGCCTTGGGATTCCAAGTGCAGGACTCCAAGCTAATAGGACCGAGCGATCTCTTCTCGGATGTGGCCTTCGATGAAGCTAGGAGAATGGCTAACATGATAACCGACTACATGAGGAGGCACGGTCCATTCATGCCGCACAGGCTCGGACCCGAGGAGATGGAGTACACGACCTTGCCCAAGGTACTGGAGAAATTGAAGGATAGGTTCAGGCCCGAGTGATTTCCACGAAGGGCACCACCAACTCCTTCATTTTTTCGTAGGGATTCCTGCTTCTCGCTACAGCGGAGGCCACAAGCACGCCGTAGCTACCGAGCCTTATCGCAGCTCTTACATCTTCTCCACTAGTGATTCCCGCACCACAGAGGAGATCAACGTCAGGATTGACATCTATCACGGCCTTAAGCGAGTTCTGAACGACCTCCGGTTTTGCCTTGGACACGGGAATGCCCGTTCCGATGAGTTCAGGAGGTTCTATGGCAACCGCGTCTGGGGATAGGGCCGCGACGGCTGCCGACTCTTGAGGCGTTGGAGCGCACACTATGGGCGAGAGACCCAATTCCTTCAGCTTTGTAACGGCCACGCCTATGTGATGGAGCTCTATCTGCTTCTCAGAATGGTTCAACAGGGAACCCCTAGCACCGGACTCCCTTACGAGTTCAGGCGGAATATGGCCCGTGTGGGCCCCCGGGTCTACGGGATCCACGTGCTGGGAGTACACTGGAATATCAACGCTTTCCGCCACTACTCTCAAATCCAATATATTAGGTGCTATGCCGATGAGGATTCCGGTCTCCCTCCAGACCTTCTCCGCCTGCCTAGCTATCTCCACAGCCTTCTCCCCTGAAGCCTGTGAGTATGCCTTCAGGTTAACCAGCAGCCTGGGAACTTCAGCCATAATCTAGTTGCCCTCCCAAATCTTAATCAGCTTTTTGTAGGTGGGGATCTCGATTGAAATGAAACTGGATTACAGGTGCCCCGCCTGTATATTGAAGGTGGCAGCTAGAGAGGCTAGGTATGTACCGACCGACAGGAGACTCCCCTTCATCAGGGATGTAGTGCGGGTCCTCCACTCCATGATGGACGAGGCGCCTACCCCCGCTCACATAGCGGCCGAGAGGGAGAAGCTCCTCAAATCATACTCTGGATCGGAAGATCCCTATGCGACTAGAAAGGGGGAGCTAATCGAACTAGTCCGAAAGGATCTAGTTCCCCTGATAGAGGAAGAACTAGTTAACCTACCTGAGGGCTACCACAGGTTCAGGTGGCTTGCCCTAAACTCCGCATCGGCGAACGGGTACGAGGTCCCACTAATGGGAGGGAAGGACCTCATAGAGAGGTTCACCAAGGTGGTAGCCAGAGACCTAGAGATAGACGGCACTGAGGAGGCGTTCGATATAGTAACAAAGGCCGGTCCAGGGGACATAATATCCTTCATCTTCGACAACGCCCACGAAGCCCCGATAGATCTAATCCTAGTCAAGTATCTGGAGCAGATGGGCAAGACCGTATACCTATTCGCGAAAAAGTCTCCCATGGCCGATGATCTGACTGTAGAGGAACTTCGATCGCTACACAAGTCACCCTACATCTTCGGCCTGAGCTCCCCGCTTGGAGTCATGCCTGAAAGGGAGACGGAGGTCAACATGAACATCCTCAGATCCTCAAAGCTCATCATAGCCAAGGGGATGGCCAACTACGAGACCCTCACCGAGGTAGACTTGGGTGTAAAGGTATTGCACCTGCTCACACTAAAATGCGAGGCCGTTGCAGAACATGCTGGTGGGAAGTTAGGAAGTCCGGTGGCCATAATGAGGTGATAGATATGGCGGAGTTCTCCATGGAGGAAGGAGAGTACCTGGTCAGGCTAGCTAGGAAATCGATAGAGCACTACTTGGGGATGGGGTCGGTTCTCGAGGTAGATCCCCCATACCCCAAGCTGAAGAACCCTTACGGCGCTTTCGTGACCCTAAACACATATCCCGAGGGAGATCTCAGGGGCTGCATAGGTTATCCAGAACCGGTCTTGCCCCTCTACAGGGCCGTCATAAGGGCGGCCATAGCGGCGGCGTTCGAGGATCCGAGGTTCCCTCCCTTAGCTGAGGAGGAGCTCGATAGAGTTACAGTAGAGGTCTCAATACTGACCCCTCCCGAGAGAATAGACGACAAGGTGAAGAGCAGACTCGACCTACCGAGGCTGGTGATAGTGGGGAAGCACGGACTAATAGTTCGCCGCGGTGTATATTCCGGCCTCCTGCTTCCACAGGTCGCCGTGGAATACTCTTGGGACTCCGAGGAGTTTCTAAGCCAGACCTGTATCAAAGCCGGAATGTGGATGGACTGCTGGCTCAAGGAGGGAACTGAAGTATATAGATTCACTGCAGAAATCTTCGAGGAAGAGGAACCCAGGGGACGGGTCGTCAGGAGAGAGATAGGATAAGGTTCGATCGTATGCCGAGGGCCTACTTCTCACCTTTAGGTATAGGGTACGGACACGCATCTAGATCCCTGAACTTAGCCATGAAGCTAAAGAAAGAGGGATTCTCCATCTTCTTCTCAGCCTACGGAGATGCCTCCTCTTATCTGACTGGAGTGGAGGGAGTGGAAGTTGTGCATTGTGGTGAGGAGATGGTGTGGAAGCAGAAGCCAGATGGAAGCCCTGACCTCTGGGGAACGCTTAAGAGCCTATCTGAATTGAGGAAATTCCTCCATCACGTAAAAACTGAGAAGGAGAACATAGAGACAGCATCTCCGGATGTCGTAGTATCTGACTCCAGAATATCCACATTGATCGCGGCTCAGTACTTGGGAGTGCCCAGCGTCGTAGTGCTCAACCAACCTAAGTTACTCCTCTCGCCCCTCATGAGGAGGAACGCGCCTCCAGACGATCTGAGTGAGAGCGAGGGTTATAGTGTGCTCTCTACGGTCGTGGAGAAGCTCCTCAATATGGCGATAACTAGGTTCTGGGGGCTCTCCCAAGCATCGATAATAGCGGATTTTCCCCCACCCTTCAGCATATCCAAGTACCATACCTCGGATCTCCCGAAACCCCTCATGGACAGGATAGTCTTCTCAGGCCCCCTGATAGAGCCCAACTGCAAGCCAGACAGGAAAGAAGATGTGATCCTGATAATGATATCCGGGCCAGGCGCCGAGAGGAAGTCCCTAGCAAATGTGATACTGAAACTCTTGAATGACATACCGGAGGACCTCAGGGACTACGAATTCATAGTATCTTTGGGAGAGCCGTCTAATTCTGGAGATGAGGAGATCTGGGGTAACGTTAGGATTTACAAGTGGCTGCCGGATAAGTGGAGCGTCTTGGAGAGGGCTAGACTGGTGGTTTCCAGAGCCGGGCATACGACTATCGCGGAGGCGCTCATGTGCGGGAAGCCCCTCCTGCTTATACCCGTTCCTGGACAGACGGAAAAAATGGAAAACGCTCGCTCCATAGAGGAGATGGGTCTGGGCAGGATGGTCAGGCAGTCGGAGGTGGAGGTCAGGTTCTTTGAGGTGTTGAGATCCCTTCTTAAGCCAGAGTATGAGGAGAGGGTCATGAAATTTAGGGAGAGATTTAAAGACTGGAACTTCCTAGATAGGGCAGCTGGGATAATAGAGTCAGTTCTCTACTGAACTAAGGATTTAGTTACCGCCCATTTCAGTGCTCTGAAGATCCTCTCCAAGTTCTGCGGTTCCTCGACTTGGATCCTTATTGCTCTGAGTCTGCCATCCGGATACTCATCGACCTCGCATCTCCCCCCGTACTCCTCTACTTTTCTGATAAGGAACGAGCTTATGGGCCTCTCCCTGGCATCTATCACCACGTTTTCGGTCGGTACGAACACGATGCTGCCCGTTCTCTTGTTCACTCTGGCGATACCGATCAAGGTGCCATCTTCCGAGGTGAGCCTCCTCTCCTCCACATCCCTCGGCTGTTGGATCTCGTGTTCCGGTTTGAGCTGGTCCGCAGTCACCAAGGTCTGCTCCAGCAGGACCTGATCAAGGGCCTCGACCATTTCCCTTAACTGAAGGACCTCCCTCTCCAGCTTCTCTATCCTCTTCTTCAGGAACTCCCTGAGCTTGAGTAAATTCTTTATCCTCTCACTCCTTTCGGACAATCCTACCTTCCTCCAAGGATTTCCTGTACAGGTCCTTAAATCTGTTCACGCCGACTCTCGAGATAAGTGGGCCCAATTTGGGACCCTGTGGCTGGCCCAGCAGTATCATGTACAGGGCCCTGAAGAACTCCCTTATCGGCACACCCTTGCCCCTAGCGGTCTCGAATGCCAAGTTCTGTATGTCTTCGTCACTCATACCTTCTGAAAGGCTCTCCACGAAGGAATCCACGGCTTCAAGAACTTTACCATCTATCTCCACAGTTCCGAGCTCCTTACTACCGAAATTCTCTACGTAGTTCTTGGCGTAGTACACGTATCTCCTGAAGATGTCGTCATTCAGCAGGGAATCGGGTTCCACGCCGTAGTACTTCGAGATGAGATCGGCAGTTACCCTCAGTAATTCCTCGAAATCCATATCTCTCGGAAGCATCGACACGACATTGAGAACCGCGGAGTACCTGTAAGGCCACGGCTCGGGGACGCCCTCCATCAGGTAGGTGAACTCCATGAGCCTCTTCAGGGTGATGCGATCCCTTTCACTCCTTATCCTCTCCAAGTTGTGGTACTTCCTCACGTTGTTTTCCAGCTCATTTATGTAGAGAGGAGAGCTCTGCAGGGATATGCTCCTAGTCCCGTGGTATCTCTTGAACATGAGCATCCTCAAGGCCTCAGGGGGAGAGAACTCCATCCACATTTGGGGCGTTATAACGTTCCCGGCGCTCTTACTTATCTTCCTCCTAGTGGAATCTAGGAACATCTCGTACATTACCGTGAGAGGCGGCTCATATCCTAGGACTTCCCTAGCTATCCTCTCGTTCACCCTGAACGAGTCGGTTATGTCCTTCCCGTGAGGTTCGAACACTATCCCTAATGCAGCCCACCTGGCTGCGAACTCCCCTTTCCAGGAGAGCTTACCCTCTCCCTTCAGATATGAGGCCTCACCGACGTACCCGCACCCCTTTATCCCCTTGAACTCCTGATCACAGGCGTATATGACCTTCCCCTCCTCGGGAATGACCTTCAGCACCCTAGTCGTGTATATCCTACCACATCTCTCGCATCTAGGCCAGTAGTGAATCCATCCCTCCGGTTTACTCGATCCCACTTCCTCTCTGATTATCTTGTCGACCTTATCGTTGTTCTCCAATAGTTTAGAGACCTGCTCGTCCAACAAACCAGATTTATAGGCCTCGGTCCCCGAGATGAATGTGAACTCTATGCCCAACTTCTCCAAGGCATCTATCAGCATGGAACTCATGTGTTCTCCGTAGCTGGAATGACACCCCCAGGGATCGGGAATCTCGCTCACCGGCATTCCCAAGTACTTGGAGTATTCCTCGGGCACTCCTGCAGGTACCTTTCTCAGCCCGTCCCTATCATCGCTGTATGCTATCAATTCGCTCTTGTATCCCAGCTCCTCCAAG